>Ga0209700_102044_pt1 | contig 41596 bp, 17 predicted proteins | sample SiratroredBW_FD_187528 | JGI IMG/M metagenome (GOLD analysis project Ga0209700, IMG submission 187528) | Root nodule microbial communities of legume samples collected from California, USA - Siratro red BW (SPAdes) (version 2) | ecosystem: Host-associated > Plants > Roots > Nodule | place: USA...
ACAATTTTCTTAATCTTGATAATAACCCTAAGCCTCTCACTTATTTATGTATAATAATATAATTAATAATTTACTATCTCTTATAATATGTTGTGAAATAAAATTAAATGAATTATTAAATTAAATGACACAAAAATACTAATTGTTTTTTATATTAATCTACTAAATATTTTTACGAAAGGCTATTTTACATTTTATATCTTTATACATAATAAATTTTTCAATATTATTATGACTTTGAACAATTAATTATTTAATATTTAGAAATAATTTAATTCTCCGTGTTTTTCATACTAGAGATTAAAATATAAATTCTTAGGTTTAAAAAGGATAGAGCCATTTAATTTTATTTAGAAGGGATTTAAGAAACACTTTACACGGGTTTAGGAATGATGGAGGGATTTAATTTTATCCGAGAGGAAGTTTGAAAAAACATAGAGGGAGACAAGCTAATATTTTAATAAGCTAATATTTTACTTAGTATAATTCTTAACATTTGAAAAATACCTATTTTAATAAAATAAAAAATAATAGAATAATAAATTTATCTTATTATGAAGAGAATATTTTCTATTAATATGACTTCTATTTTATTTAAGAAAATCATAAGTAATAACTTTAAATTATTTATTCTGTAACCTTTTGGTCTTATTTTGTTTTACTTTTTTCATATAACTTTTTAGAGAATAATTTTATTTAACTATTTTCTATAAATCTCAAAAGTAAATCAAAAATTGTATTTATAATATTAAGAGTTTTTATAAATATAAAAAGTCACTTTAAAATATTGAAAATTTTTATTAATTTTTGCTTGTTTTTGAGGTTTATTTTCTATTAATAGTTGAATTGAAAGTTAGATAAGTAACAACAATAATAAATATTGTATGTTTTGATGCTTATTTATATTATTTTAACACACTTTCACTTGTATGAATTTTTATTAATGACATAATAACATGATAAGTGGTTTAAGAATTTTTTTCAACACTTAATCAAGATAAATTAAGGTATTTTATGGTGATTGTTGATGTGATCTTAATATATTGTTTATACATCGATCTCGTAGAGTTGATAAACCATAGACGATGATAAGTCAAATGAAAAAAAAATCATTTGTTTTGTGACAATATGTGATGTAATACCATACACCAGTTTATAATACTTAAGTAGGATAAACAATATGATTCTAAAAGGATTTATGATAACAAAAACTCATTTATTTAGCTAAGAAAATATCTAACTGTACCATATATTGACCTTTTAGGATTTAGCAGGTTTAGACAGCTATGAGTCTAAAAAGATTAACAGAAAGAAAAATTTATTTCTTTAACCAACATGTGAGACTATACCTTCACTAACATCTTAAGCTCAAGTAGGTATAGGTGAAAGGAGTTCGATAGTTTACAAGGAGCGAAAAAGGCATATGCTGACAACAATTGGAAGAAACTAATCTAATAGTTAGTATGAGTTGTAGATGTTGATGCGTTCTCATTCATTTATAAATAAGAAATGTGGGAAATATAGATCTTAGTATCCTATTCATAATGCTAAAGTAGTCTACACTAGTCTCTAATGCTTAAGTAGGCATAGACAGGACCTAAAATGATATATATAAAAAGAAAAAATCGTTTATTTTACCAAGAAAATGTATAACTATATCATATGTTGGCCTTTTAGGCTTTAGTCGATATAGACAACTGAGTTCAACAAGATTAATGGAAAGAAAAACCAATGGTATTTTTACTTATATTAACATAAATATTAATAATAGTAATAATAATTTAGTGATCGAAATAAAATTGATTATTATTTTGATCACTATTTAGCAACCAATGTATTTTGGTCTTTAGATTCGGTCACTTATTTTGGTAGCAGATACTTTATTAGTTATTTAGCGAACACAATCGAATGGATAACTAAGATCAATTTGTATTCAGTGACTATTTCGGTCACTATTAACGACAACCTTTGTTTAGTCGCTAAATTCGATTGTTAATTTCTTTGTCATAATTTAGCCACCGAAGTCATAATTGGTCGCTAAATTAAATTTGTAATCGGTTACTATTTCGATAATTATGTAGTAACCATTGTATGTTGGTCATTAAATTCGGTGACTAATTTTTTTCAGTTGTGTAACAACTTAAATCAAAACGGTCGTTAAAAAAATTTGTATTCAGTGACTATTTTATTTATTATTTAGCGACGAACATATTGCAATTGCAAAATTTGGTGATTAAAATATTGTTTAGTTATTTAGCTACCAACTTTGATTTTGATTGCCAATTCAGTCATAATTTGTCACTAATTTTAGTCGGTCGCTAGAATCAGGCACTAGTTGTGACTTTCATATTTTGATGGCTAAAATCGGTGAATAAATTACTTTTTTCTTGTAGTGTTACATGGAGTAGACAGTCCAACAACTTATCTACTAAGACTTAAGAAAGCATCTCAACAACATCAAATTTAATAAAGACGAAGGTGCAAGAAGAGTCTGATGTGAACGTCTTAGGCTAGCAGTCTAATGAAGTGTTTGCTAATGGAATTGTCTACTACTGCGAGTGAGTCTAATCAATCAAAGTCCAAGTAGCTGTAAAATCTACAATATCTCAAAAATAAAATGGGAACTAAATCATCAGAAGAAAAAAAAAGAAGAAACAGAATTTGTAACAAAACACAAAACAAATCCAAGAATTCTAAAAGGTTGGAAACTAAGAAATAAAAACAAAAAATATTTGGGACAAAATATAATTATGAGATCCTAGGAGTAAAGAAACCTATAAAAAGATACAAAGATTCAAGGGAAAAATCATCAAGCTTCATACTAGAAACACATTCATAAATAAAGCATCATAGTTTTCTTATTTTCTTCTTTGTAATTCTTTTGTTTTGCCTCTGCATGAAAGACTAAAATCTTCTATGTCGATTCTCTAATGATTTTGCAATAAATTTTGTGGTTCTATACAATTAAAATTTTATTCTTCAATATCTATAATAGGCTGCGCTAAACGGTTTGGTCCTTTTGAGTTTTAATTTTTGTTATTGGAATTATTTTCGAATGGATTTTGGTGATTCAATTTTGTTCTCTAATTGAAATTCTTGTTTAGTTTGCATTAGTATGAACAATCTCTTATTTTCTTAATGCAAGAGATAAAAGACTAAAAACCTTATGAATAAACACATGGAGACGAATAAGGTACTGAATGAATTAATGGATGCATGTTTCATTAAGTAGATTTTATTGAATTATCTTATGCATGTTTGCTCAATCGGATCTTGTTTGGATATTGAATGAATGATATGTGTGTGTGTGTTTCAATTGATGAAGAATTAATTGTTGAATGAACTCGAGACTCAACTTGTTCTTAGTATTTTCTATTGCTTATTATATGTTATTTTTCTACAAAACAATCACAAAACCCCATTTACTTTACTATTTCTTTTTACTAACTTTTATTACTTGTATACAATTTCAAACTCTATTTAACTGGATTTATAATTGAATTTGTTGGGAGAGAGCTTAGGGTCAATTGACCCTATCTATACCATCATCTTTTTGGTGTTAGACAATCTATCACTGTCTTAGACAATCTACACCAAAACTGTTTTAATTTGGTTGTCGGGAAAGATCAGTCATGAAGATGGATTTTTGAAAAGGCTTATAATTCAATTATGTGGAACTTTATATACTGTGTTGAAAAGGCTAGGTTTTCATAAAAAAAAAAATGGATTAACTAGATTAGATGTTATCTAGCCTCTACAACTATTTCAATATTGGTAAATGGTAGTCTCATTGTTGAGTTTAACCTATCAAAAGGTATCGGACGACGTGATCTGATTGCACCTTTTCTTTTTGTTATTGTAGTAGAGGGACTTGTTGGCATCAACAGACAAGTTACAAAACTAAAGAAATTAGAAAGGGTGAAAATACGAAGAAAGGACACAAAAATAAATATGCCCAATATGTTTATGATACATTATTTAGTTTTAAGATGTTTTGAAATTGCACCTGGTCTCAAAGTTAACTTTTTAAGGGTAAATTGGGGAGGATTGGGGTGAATAATGATACCTTAGGCAAATATGTTGCAATGTTGAATTGTTAAAAAAAATGTCATTACCTTCACATATCTAAGCATTCAACTCAGGGGAAGGCCAAGAAAAATAAGAATATGGTATACCGTGGTACAAAAACTAAAAATGAGATTAACTTGTTGGAAGGGTTTGATTGATTTCATAATTAATTTTAGCTCTTCCTTCTTCTTATCTTTTTTTCAAAAAAAAAATGATATAAAGAGAAATTACAAAAATTCAAAGCTGGTTTTTGTGGGGATGGAAACTAAGAAAAAAAGAATCTCATTGGTGAAATGGACAACAATTTGTAACTCAAAAGCATACAAAGAATTAAATATAAAGATATAGACTGCTTTAATAAGACATTAATTCCAAAATAGAAATGAAGATATGTGAATGAAAATAAATGCCTTTGGAGGAACATCTTAGAATCAAAATATGGGGATTGAAGAAAAATAAACAAAAATACTTAATCAAAATTTGAATCTAAATGGTAGAAAGATTTGAAGAACATATGCGGATCTAGAAATGAGAAAAAATGGTTTATATGGTCTATGGGAAGGGGAGCAACAATAAAAGTCTAGAGTGATACATGGATTTGGTCACAAAACTCTGACTGAAAAATACCTTAGGCTATATAACAATTCTAATCTAAAGATGGAAACAATTTTAGAAATAGGGAGATGATATAATGATGTGTTGGAATGGAACCTTGAATGGAGAAGGAAGTGGTTCATATGGGAGTTAAATCGGATTATTGAGTTAAGGAATGTATTAGAAAACCATTCTCCAAAAGTTTAGGGTCAAAAGTTTAGGGTATAAATCAATGGAAGTGGAAGGGAGAAGAGACAAAAACTTATACTGTCAAATCTACATACAAAATCATAGAAAATAAAAGTTGTGAAGAAATTGATGATTTTTTTAAATTAATATGCAAAACATATGCAATCCCAAGTGTGAAACATTTCATATCAAGATTGAGACTAAATAACATTGCAACTAAGGATAATGTAGTATATAGGGGAATAGAAATACAGTGCAGGTTATGTGTTTTATGTAAACAATAGAAGAGTTTATTCAACACTTATTCTTTAAGTGTAAGGTGTCTACCATGGTCTGGAATATATATAATAAATGGATAGGTGTTACTTTTGTATTAAAAAATAATCCTTTGTAATATACAAAGCTTGAAGATGATAGTGAAATGCATATATTAATCACTGTTGTTAGTCATTTGTTGGGATGTTGAAGCTACAAATGTGGATCAAGTTTTGTTTCTATGTTTTTTTTTGTGTAACCCAAAGAAAATAGTTTTTAGACTATGATATGGCTCGCTTCATGATGCAATTCCTAACTTTGCATGCTTGCTCCTATTGCTTCTTCTGAAATTTGACGTAGCATGGAGTGAAATGAATGGAGTGCTGCGAAATCATGTTCAAAACAGTGAGTTGACGTGAAGAGATGGAGAATTTCCAAGATAAGCTTAAAAATATTTTGGCAGAAATTCAATATATTCATCAAAGTTATTTTACAAGAGGAGAGCACCTATAATCATTTATGTTATGGCTATGTTATTGGTTTTGACTAATACTAAGCGGTAGAGTTTAGTTACTATCAGCTTGTTTTCTTTTTTTTTTAGTGCCAGATGTCTTCGTCCTAAGAAATTTTTTCCTAAAACTCAAAAAAAACACTGTTAGGAATAACAATTGGCTTCGATTCTACAATTTTAAAGATGACTCTTATGATCTCACATACCAACAATTGGTGGCTAAAAAGATTTTAAGACTACAAAAGAGTCATATGAGAAATACTCTTGATTTTTGCATATTTTCACCCACCGTGCTATGAAGTATTCAAAATGTAATTTGACACATAGGGTCTACATAATTTTTGGTTAACAAATGTTTTCTTCTTATCTAGTTGGTAGTTTAGATAGCTCATGATAATCTTTTGGTGGAACTGTATTGATAGCGTATCATAAAAACAGTAAGTGTATTACATGTTTCCTATACTGGTTTTGTAGCTGCACTCGTTACTTATATACAATTTTTTATTATATATAGATTGAGTATCCAAATACACCGTTAATTATATTGTTTTTTCTGATAAAAAATAATATATATTAGCGATTTTTAGATATAGTATAATGGTTTAGAAATGTATAAGAGATTTATTAGTTAGATGTCAATTAAAAACACAGTAAAATCTAAAACTTGCAGATGTGAACCAAGAAATTGAAAATGCTATTCTTCATCACAAACATGTATTTCTCTCTTTAGAATCCTTTTTTTATTCTTCATTTGGTAATTTTCTTTTATTTAATTTACTGTCATTCATTGCTTTATTCTTTTACTTTTATATGGCAATTCATTTTTTTTATTTTCTTTTACACTTTGAAACATTTTTTCACGGTTATTTCAGTCTTTACATTCTCTTTTATTTCTTACATTTGACTACCTTTTTAACAAGTTTGACCGATAATTTTAACAGTAAATCGTTCACAAGTTTCTTTGAAAGTGTTTCAACAAGATTTATTTCGTTGTTCTTTTAGTTGTTTCCAAAAAATCTCTTTAAAATTTAGGAAATCGATATCTTTAAAATAATTTTATAAAATTAATAAACGATATTCAATAATTATAATTTGAAAAAATCAAGTAGAATGTCCCCATATAATATGTTTTTTTATCATTTCAATATTAACATTTGTAAATTAAAAATCTTTAAGATTAATAATCTAAATAAAAGGAATTTACGAAAATTGTTTTTGATTTATAAATTTTCATCGATCAAAAATAGTCAAAAACATCCAGTAACGTGAAAGAAAAGGAATCAAGATTAGGTTAACAATATCGAACCGAATTAATACACGTTTAGGTAAGTCAATGCTAATCGCAGATAAATAAGACTTTCATATTTTATTATTATTTTAACTTTGAAAATCTCAATTTAAACACCAACATTTTTTAATTGGATAAAGCGAATATAGTATATAAGTAGTACACAATAGTGCCTTTAGATTAATAATAAAAAAATGATAACTACAGGCTCTTCTATCAAAGGGAACCATGACTATAAAATGGTGTCCCAATTGCCCTTATTAGTTATCACCTTTTTGGAAAATTATTATAACTAATCTCATTCTACAAATCGAAATTAAAGTCAGAAGAATGTTAGTATTATCATTATTATAACTATGGCCGAGTAAGACATTACTCATCTTTCCACTAGCAAGTTCCCAGAAATCATGATTATTAGCCCATCATGACAAGGACAAAAGTATGTGGGAAGAAAAGCAAATGCTTCTGTTTGTTTTTATTTTATTTTACTCTTTTTAAAAAAAAAAAATTGAAAACAAAGAGAGAAAGAGGGAGGAGTGAAAGGTGCAGAGGTAAACAATCGGTGTCGGTCAGGATTCGATTGCGTAAGGCTAAGGTTCGTCATCCTTTTGAGTGTGATCAACGTGGCAAACCTAATGCTTTCTTCTGGTTAGGTCATTATCATCATTGTGCTGAAAAATAACTGGGTATAATTGCATAGATATAATATTATCATGGACAATGATTTTTGAATTGAACTTATTAGCAAACCATTAAGGACATTTGCATTAACTGTTTGGTTTTTTTTTTAAAAATGGCGATTTTTTCTGTTAATTTAGCTCAATCGATTATAAATATAGTTATTGTAAAAAATTGTTTTTTCAAATAATATGATATATTGGTGGGTGACACAATTGGAATAATGTGTCCTATTTTTTGTGTGGTTGACAACAGATTCTGAAAATTCTCACTTGTGTATTAGAGCATTAATGTAGAATGTCTAAAATATTTAATGTAGACTGTGGTGAGGATTTATTAAAATAAATTAAAAAGGGTTATAAAATTTCATAAACACATTCTAAATAAAGTGATTTAATTTTTTTGACAAATTAACTTGTGTGACAGGAAATATTGACATTAGATTGAATGATAGATGGATTGGCTTTAATGCTATATACTCCATCAAACTCGTTAAAAATTAGAGAGTACTACTTCCGACATTTCTGTATTAAGGATTTTTTTTCTTTATTTTGAAAGTTTTATAAAGGAAAAATGATATTGGTGAAATATTTAATATTTCGAGACTTCTGGTAACTAAATAAAATCTTTAGAAATAAAAAGAAAATGAAAGGTTTTACTTATAGGTCGCCATTTTTAAGTAAGGGTAGTTAATTATTATATAAGGGTAGTTAATTATTATATATTAGTATGACCTATATTAAAATTGTGGAACTCTTTCTATATGGAAGTGTGACTATATATGTATTCTGTGTGTGTTAACGAGTAATTCAAAAGAATGGAACTTTTGTAATAAGTATTAAAATTGGTGAACGTAGGTGTTTTAAGCATAGAAGAATGTGTAGTAAATATTTTATTGTAAATTTTGTTTAATGATTATATATATATATATATATATATTCTTGTATATTATTCAAGTGATGTTCAAGCAATGTGTAATGATCATAAGCATAATTTATTATTGTTCAATCAATAAAATGAATTCTGGAGGCTTTAGCATTAGAAAGCTCTAGACATCTATCTCTCTTTTGGAATAGTTGACACTTAAACAAAAATATGGTTACTTAAATGTTAAGACATAACAATGATGATGTATAAGTTTTAGAACATATGAAAACATGAAAATGTGTTCTAATACTTAAGTGATAATATGATTGTTTAAGTATTAATGAATTGGTGTACCGTATGCTTCTATAATTGATTGAAGGTGACATAAAAAGTGTATCGCTCAAGCATCATAAGGATGCTCAAGTCTAAAACGACAATTTGAGCGGAAAAAAAAAAGATAAAATCAATTATGTTCTCTAGAATTGTCTCATTCAAGTAGTATGAGACTATATATATGATATTAATTATATCTTTATGTTTACATATATGATAAAATGGGACATATATATGAGAATAAGATGAATGTATATATGTGTGCGTGTCTGTGTGTGTGCATCTATAAGTCCTTAGGTGTGTATATGATGAGAATATCTAGAATGATATTGTAACCATTAGGATTGTAGTATTAAACATGAAACTAATTAAGGAAAGGAGATACCAAATGTTTCACTAGTTTTCTAATAAAAATATGTTGAAACATTAGGTAGTGAGAAATTGAAGGAAGTTTGTGCTTTCAGAATAATAGTTTCATGAACTACCCTGATATAAGAAGATGAGGATGGATTTTGAATATGTTTTTGATGAGTTAGGTGTTATAGTCTCTTATAAGACATGCTTCATACAAGTTTTCTTAAAGAAGTTGAATGTGACAAATTACTATTTGATTGACATGTTGTTGATAATTCCTACATCTTAGTTAGGAATTATTCATTTATAATTTGTAGCGTGTATGAAATGTTGATAGTATGATGTGATGGATACATGTAAATATAATGTGTATGTTTATGGTGTAACATTCCATATTTTTCATATAATAGAACTTTATTGCATAAATATAAATATTCATACATTCATCGAAATATTTTAAAATATACTTCTCCATATAAGATTTAATAAAAGTTTCTTCATATAATCACAAAATAAAATAAACATTCTCAATCAACATACTGAGGAGTCACATCACCTGTCAAATCATCTGCTCATGTGTAACACACGATCATCATAGATTTGAAAGCAAAACAAATACCACACAAAAAGAAGGGTAAGCTAGAGAGTTTTAAAATCTAGAATCGTAAATTAAGTTTATATCCCAGCGAAACTACAACATATCACGCTTTCATAATTCATCTCATACATCACATTACCATTATCACATCTCTACAATAACTCATATCACACATACCGATGGAGAGGCTCCTTGGAGCCTTAGCTTGTAGCTCATGCTTTAATGGATGAAGAGCATGTTCAAGCCATTTGCATCGAACACATTGGACAGAAGGAGCTCCTCATGATGTGGAAGCAATGGATGTGGAGGAATTCACCATGGAAGGAAGAATGAAGGTGAAGATTGGTGAGGTTTTGGTAAAGTAGATAGTGAAAGCCTTGAAGGAGGTTGGGCCAACCTTCAAGAGAGATCTTCTAGCTTCTAGGAGAAGAAACTCAATGTGAAACTTGAGGCAATGTGCTGAAATTTGGCAGCATTTCATTACTAAAATCAATTCTACATTAGAGTTCCTAAACCTCTTATTTATAGAAGAAAGGATGAGCTACTTAGCTTCCCATGCAAGCTATCTAGGTAGGGTATGAGAGAAGCTAGGTCTAGAAACCCTAGCTTATAAGACAAGCTTCTAACCCTAGCTTAGAAGACAAGCTTCTAACCCTAGCTTCTATGACAAGCTTCCCAAACCTAGCTTGCACTCCAAGGCTCTCACAAGGTGGTGACAAGTGACACAAGGAGAGAGCTCCTTGTGCTACTTGGACTCCTTGATAAAGCCCAACATTATTTATAGACCTCAAGGCCCAAACTTACACTACATGGCCCAAAAATACAAGGCCCAAATTTATTCTACTTGGCCCAAATTATTCTAAACTATTCTAAACAATTTATACAAATTAGAGGACTTCTCCTTAATACTCTATTTTCTCTACAGGGATTTCTTCATGTTTGTAATTGGGCTCGAGCAGCTGATTATTAAAAGCCCAAATAGGATGAGATGGGCCCAATCTTCTGGAAAGCTCTTAATTCTCCCTCTAGCTCTTTGTCCTCTTTATTCTTTGATTAATGTCGCTAGGGAATACTCCATCACATACACTCGACTCTTTATTTCTAGAAGACTCGTGCTTTGAATAGGATTGAGAAATTTTCACCTCTCATATAACTCCCAACTATTAAATCCACACAACCTTCAACCTAAATGAATTACATCAAACTCATATAATAGGGTTAATCAATACGATATGATCCGATCAATTTTTTTTTCACACTGTATGTAGTCATTTGAACCTCCTTCGACTCTCACTACCTGACAATCTTCATCTATATGATTCTAATGTACCAGTAGCTAGACAAATCCACAAACAATACACATCCTAAATAATTTCAACACGGGTATCTCCTTTTCTGAAGATACTATGGTTCGATTACCATTACATATCATTTATAAACATTGATACTGCATCATACCATACATAAACATTCATTCATTCTAATTCAAATTCATGCAATTCATACTTAATAAACAAGTAATTATAATATCTATTAAAAATATTCAAATTAGCTTCCCTTACCTGTATAGACTAGAGACCATCAAAGGAGTTCCAAAAATCTAAAATTACGGGCAACCTAACCTATACCAAGAGCTTCTGATCAATGATCAGACTACATTAATAGGACAAATGACCAATAGGGACTCATTCTCATGCCTCAGAGGGCACAGGAAAAATATCCCCACCAAGAACGAAATTGACCTAAAACTCACTCTGAGAGATGATCAGAAAATGAAATTACTCTTTTCAAAAATCTAATTCGACACTCTTGCTCTACTTGACGCCAGGAATCAAGGGTGACATCTGATCATTAGTCTGTTAAAGAAAGAAGACGAGATTTTAGAGAGAAGGCAGAGTAAAGGAGAATAACCACTTCTTAGAGAGAGAAAGAGTTGTTCTTTTATAAAAATGGAATTAAATAAATCATTTTTCTATTTATTTAAACTTTTTTATAAAATAAATATTTAGTTGTTATCTTATTTATCTCTAAAGCTAAATTTTATGTTCTAGTATATTTTTATTCTAAAACTATTGCTTAGAATATTATATGGAATGCCACAATTATATCTAGTATGATAACAAATTGTGTTGCATACTTATTGTACACATATATAAGTAGTATTGGTAAAAGTATGTTAAATACTATATAATGGATGACAAGATAAACAGTCCTTAGTTCCCTTTTAACAAAATACAAAACTATTATAAATGAATAGATTTATAATTTCTATAATGTACATTTTAGTTTTTTTAAAAATAAAATATACATTTATTATTTTTATTACACTACAAGAAAAAAAACTATTTAGATACCAATTTTAGCTACCAAATAAAATGGTTACTAATTGTGATCAAAATAGCCACCAAATTAGGTTTTGATTGTCAAATAACTACAAAATAAAAGTAATAATTGAATTTAGTGACGAATTAAGTCAAGACAATTAGTATCTAACATTAGCTACCAAGGTTTTAGTCACTTAAACCACTAGATTCTAAATTGGTATTTATGTTTACATTCAACTATGTCATTTAGTCGTGGTGTTTTGATACAAGAAGTTTGATGGATGATTCTCTTAGAGTTGAGAAAATGATTCATAGAAATTTCAATGTCATTGTCTATAGAGATGATTTTAACATGAGTGTTAAACTGATTTTCAGCAAGAGTTGTGAAATTAGTGTTGTGTGCGCGAGTTTCACCTTTAGTGCACATCAAATAGATCCATGTATAACATGTATGATCGTCCATAATTGTAGGGAAATATTAATGACCATGTATAGCAAATGTAGAGTATAGTCCCAATATATTCATGCTTAGAAGTGTAAAAGATTATAACACATGAAAATTGTTGAGAGGAAAAAGGGAATTTCCTTTTTTTATTTTACATAATGACATGTATTGCAAGTAAATAATTTTATTGTTTTTCAAACAAGGATATTGTTTTTCCATAATTTGTAATCGTTCACTAGAAACTGAGGCAAGAATGTCATAAGTCAATGAGTATTACATCACATTTTGGATGGACAATGGTATAACTAATAAGATGTAAGTGTAAGTGGTGAGGAATGAATTGTTATAAACCTCATTTCACGTCAACTAAATCAATCTTCATTTGGATTTTTATGTCCTGTGTTATACAATTTTTAGCAATAAAAATAATTTTGCATGGAAGAGACAAGTTTAGATATAGAAATTAGATTATATGTGAAGAAGAAATATAAAGAACATTTTCAAACTAAGAAATCAAAAAATTTAAACAATTTTTCTAAAATGTGTTGCAGTGACTTGTTGACCATTAGGAAGACATAAAATAATAGAATTACTAAACTAACAAGAGGTGAAAACATGAAGAGAAGATGATACATGGTCAGTTGTTTTCGAATCAAGGATCCAAGGAGTCATGTGTTGTTTCTTGATGGTGCAAATAGTAAATTCAATTTTAGTAGTGGTTAGGACTAGAAGGGTGTGTGTGCGTGGATAAAATCTAGCCAATTCAATTAGCACAGGATGTTGAGGTTGTATTTGATGGTTGTTGAATTACAACTAATAAAGCTTGATATTGTTGGGGTCGGAAGTGAATTTCTTGAAGCTCAATTGAAGTAGTGTTATTACCTTTCTATGTGACTTTTCCTTTATTAGTCACAACATTATTAGTAGATGAAAACTTGCCATTATATAATTGATATCATGGAGGAAACCCATGTTTTCTATAACACACATCAATAATATGTTCAATCTTACCACATGAGTGCATGTTCCACCATGATAAGATACACCCTTATTTTTCCGTTGATCAAAAGGAAAGTCATGTTTGTATAAAACAAGTACTCTTAGTGTGCCTAGTTTTGCCACAAAAACTGCCATTTCAACATGTGTTAACAACATTGATAGAATTATTTTTTTGTTTCAGTACTGACATTAGTGGTTAAAGTCTCATTTGTTGATAATTTATCTTTTTTGTTGAGCAACATATTGTAACAGGAGGCAATGGATCCATGAAGAGAACATGAGATCGAACATTTTCATATTGATCATTAAGCTTGCGTAGAAATTGTATTGACGGGTTGTAAATTTTCTTTGAGTAATCATGGATGCAACCTTACAAGTAAATTTAATAGCATTTGTACATATTAGATCCCATAAAAAATACTCCCATCCCATATTATCCAAAGTTTAGTAAGAAAATTTGTGATAGAAATATCACATTCTTTTATAGAAGATGTCTATAATTATAGAAGACGTCTATAATTATAGATTTGAACTACAAATAGGTCTTTTTGTGAATAACAAGCTTTGAGATCACTCTAAATGGTAGATGTTTGATCCATCCAAAGAACATTTTAACTATTGATGATGAAATGGAATGCACAAGTTAAGAAACAACCATTACTTCCAAATTTCATAGGTGTGATTATTCGATAATGGTTGTGGAGCATTTTCATTCGATAAATTCCACGTTACTTTTAATAATGAGAAGTATTCTAAGAATTATAATTTGTTGAGTGAAGAGAAAGAAAAACAAGAAGTAGAGAAGGATTTTCATTGATATGTAAGTACAATTGATTATGAATGTTGAGTAAATTGTGAACGTCTTTCCTTACAAATACAAAATAAAACAAAAAAGAGAGGCGTGTAATGGAAAAAATTAGACTTTTGATATCATAATAAAGTAAGTATAAATGTGCAAAAATATATTCGAAAAAAGCAAAAGAAAGAACCCTAGAGAGAAAATGTTATGACGCTGTATTGTGAACAATGTAATACACATAATGAAATAACAAAAATGGATATAGGAAAAGAAAAAAAAAAAAAAAAAAAAAAAAAAAAAAAAAAAAAAAAAAAAAAAAAAAAAAAAAAACTGGTTATATGATTGATAAGAAATTAATATCTCAATTAACTCTAAAGAGTAATTAAATTATAACAATAATAAAAGGGGAAATAAAATAGCACATAATTATATTTACACGACATGAACATTTTCCATTTGTGTTGTATTATTTCAAATATTAATTATTGGGTTTATTATATTTCGAAATTTCTGGGACAATTTCAGTTAAAATTCAATACTTTCTTGTAATTCAGAATATCACCGATACGTTCTTATTTTTTACCCTTAAAGAGAATTCAAAAGTATCCACGTTTTAGTGTTTTAATCTTTCACGAATTTTTCAATAAATATTTATACAAAAGAAGAAAAACAAAATAGCATGAATAATTTTTTTTTCATAAATTAAAATCAATTTATGCTCTTGGTTTCTAGAAAAACTCTTTCATGTTTAACGTCTCTAAAAATTGGGATGAATAATGTTTAAAAATCTATTTTATTTATTAATTTTACTTTTTTTTATTGAGTTTTGGATGCCAATTTAGTACAAATGATTAAAGATTAAGAAATTTATAACTTTCATTCTTGTGTTGACATTCAATGAAATCAATACCAACATTTGTGTTAATCATTGTGTTTGTTCGCTTTTATTCAATCCTTACACATAATAAGAGTTACACAATTTTCTTCTCTGAATCTCTTACAAAAGTCTTCTTTGCAAAAGCCCTTCTTTGTAAACAATATCCTAGTTTCAATCATTTTACTTGCGTGACTGAAACACCAATCTCATATTTCGGGAAAAAATTATCATATTTTTTAATTGACTTACTAGTTGACTTATTATGTTTTTCTACCTCTGACGCATGTAAAAATATCTAGTCCAAAATCATTATAGTTGATAATTCTTCTTACTTTGAAAAAATATGAAGGAATGATCGCTTGTCATACCAAAAGTCATCGAAGAAATGAAGTGAGCATAAATTAATATTTCAACGCTGTTTTATTAGCAATTTTCCCTATTTTGTATATTTCTCTTGTGAATGTTTTGTGAGATTTCCTACATTTATTTTATGAAATTCTATAAAATCTGTAAAAAAGTCGGTAAAAAAATTTATTTATTATAAATTTTTATAAAATATTTACAAACGAAGTATGATTACAAGCATTTAAAGAAAATATGGATTTATGAATAATGTATGAAACATTTATATTGAATATATTCACATTCAATTTTGATTTTGGAATTAATCAAACCGTTAGTTGTTTTAAACAGTAATATTTGTTTGAGTAGAATAAATACATAAAAAAATTAAGGAGTTGAATCAAGTTTTACCTACGAGTTCATGATTACCTCTATCCAATGTAAAAGAAGTTTATTACTATAATCTAATAAATTAGGTTTTCAATTTCATGTTATTATTAGGTTACTTTCAGCAACTAAAAGAATTCAAATATAATTAAATTTTATCAATCAAAATTTTATTTTAAGTTTATTTTTCTCTCAAATATTTCATTTTATGTTTTTCTCTTACTTATATTATTATTTGTTGCAACTTTGGACAATCTATTTAGATAGTTTATTATGTTCTTTTCTATCAAGTCCATAGACTATCTATATCATATTAGTGTGTTTGATGATCAAAAGATTATATGTGAAGTTAATGTTGTGATGATAAAAAAAAAATACAAACTGAATGATTGATTTGTATTTTGAATATCTAATAATTTTTTGCACAGTTACAAACAATGGACTCTATAAATATTTACAATATATGTTCGTAAAAGAGAGTCGATAAGACTCGTGAATTACATTACAAAATTCAAATTAATATTTTATTTGTGATTTGAATGATGTAATAATTTTTTATACAATTATAGTAAAGAAAATCAAATGAGCTCCTATAACTTTTGTTCATAACAAACAATTTTCATAGTTTATTCGAAATAGACGATCAGATAAACAAATTGAGTATGAAAGATTTTGTTTAAAATAGTTAATTATCAAAAATTAAATATCCTAAATACATATATCTACTAAAACATTTAGAGACATTACATAAAAATAATGAAAATATTTAAATATATGTGTTTATATCTTTGTAATATATTATGAATATCTCTCAAACCTTTTTAAACATAAACGGATTGAATAATTGAATATTTTTCTTAGCGAAAAATATTTTTTTTTATTATTTATTATTGTGAATATTATTATATTTCTATTATTCTTTATAATATTAATAATAATACTAAATTAGTAATAATAATATTAATAAATATAATATCAAAATTAGTATTAATAAGATAATATTAATAATACTAACATTATTATTAATTAAAAGTAATATTATTAATGATAATAATAATAATATTATTATTATTAATGATATTAATAATAATAGTAATAATGATGACGGTAATAATAATAGTAATAATAATAATTTATAAGAATAATATTAAATATAATATAAATAATATTGTTAATTATAGAAGTTAATAATAATGTTAATATCATAAATAATGATATTAATAATATTAGTGGTAATGCTAATAATATACTGATTATAATAATATTAATAATTATACTAAAATAATAATAATATTAATAAATATAATATCAAAATTAGTATTAATAAGATAATATTAATAATACTAATATTATTATTAATATTAGAAGTAATAGTATTAATGATAATACTAATACTAATACTAATACTAATAATATTATTATTAATAATATTATTAATGATATTATTAATAATAGTAATAATGATGACTTTAATTGTAACAACCTAGAAAATCTGTGATCTGAGTAGAAATGGTAGAAGTGGAATGAACACTTGATTATTATATTATTAAACTAAAAACACGTATTTATAGAAAAGTAAGTAGTCAAGTCTCATTTCCACTCAAGCAATCATCTCTCTAAAATCCCTAACTCTCTTTTTCCTCTGACTTCTCTCTAAGTCTTCGCTTCCGTACCTCATCAGTTTCTCAAGCAGAGCTCACCGTTGGACTCGTGACGGAGAATAGAGCAAGTCTACCCGATTGAAATCTTCGCTAGAGTAAGTTCATTTTTTGCCCTCTTCCCTTAGAGCTATTTTTAGGTTTTCGTTTTCATCTACCTTATGAGCTTGCATGTGGCCTCTGAGTTATCAGAAAGTGCCTTTGTAAGCTCAGTTCCCTAGTGTTTTAGTCTGATCGTTGACCAGAGGTCCTTTGGTGCAGATTTGAGTTCTTGAAGATCTTAGGCTTTGGGGCTGTTAGAGAGAACTTCTAGTGCAATTCAGGTAAGGGAAGTTGACTTGCATGTTACCTGATTTCAGTTTGTTTGTGATTTAGGGTTTCATTTACAAAATGTCTATGAAAATGCATCTGTAATGGTTTATTTGCTGGTATGAAACTTAAGTTGAGTTCTTGATTGTTTATTCATTCTGGTGTGTATGATGAGTATGTGGTAATTGATGGAATGCAATTTGAATTTTTAGTTAAATTAGTCATCTGAGACATGTGTAATAGCTCTGTGGTAGTAAAAACTGCATAAATTGTCTGATAACTGATGTTTTCTGCATAATTCACCCAGGCGACATCATCTCGCCCAAGCGAGAATGGTTTCGAGTAGCAAGTATGCTCTCTGGACTGTTTTTACCCAGGCGGGGAGTTTCTCACCCAAGTGAGAAAGCCCCTGGAGCAAGTGTGCTCTCTGGAGTGTTTTTGCCTAGGCGAGAAATCTTTCGCCCAAACGATGAGGTATTCTCGCCCAGGCGAGAGTATTTTCGCTAAAGCGAAAAAAGACCCTGCTCTCTGGACTATTTTCGCCCAAGCGATAAATTTTTCGCTCAGGCGAGGGGTATTTTCGCCCGGGTAAAATTGGTCTAGCTCAAGCTAAAGAAAAAGAATTTTTTTTTTTGGCTTTTTGTTTTCGATTATTTAACTCTTTTGGAATGCAATGTATGTATTTAATAAAATAGATTAATTGATAATTTAAGTTTAATTATATTGATGATCTAGTGACTTATTTAAATGTTGAGATTGAAGAGAAGATTGAGATTTAAAAGTGAATGAATGCATGAGTAGAGATCTATATTGTGATGTGATATTGTTAAAAGTGTTGATAAAGTTGGTCAAAGCCTAGGCATAGTGTTTTCAGGAAAGAAAACACCTGTGTCTTGGTTAATTAGGAAGTGCATTGTCTAAGGATCTGATCAATAACGATTGCTATCCTGACTCTACTAGTAATAGGAATCAAATAGATGATCATTACTAGGTGGTGAGAGTTGAAGGAGGTCTGAACTGAGTGATTGCAACTTGAAACATAGCTGGTCAGAAAAGTCTCAGGGGGACTAACCGTGTCATACATGATTGATGATTCATTTATGTGGAGGCTGTGTGGATTCACATCGTGGAGATGTATGACAGGTACATATCTCGGAATCTATTCAATGCACGAGTCTTCTGGAAGTAGAGTCATGTTTGTAGTATGTTAGATTCTTATATTGTGATGATACATGAAATTGAATGTTTTTTATTTGTTAAAATTTGGTTAGCTTACCCTTTGCTTTTGGTTGTGTTATGTTTGATTTTTCTGTCTGTGATGATCGTGTCTTGACATGGGAGCAAATGGTGCTGTAGATGGATCTTTGGGAGATCATCTAGGTTGAAGGATGTCATTAGGATTAGTATTATATTTTGAAAAACCTATATCTGATACTGTAAATATGTTTTGAAATTTCAGTTTAGCATTATTATGTAATCTTGATGCATGTTAACTATGGAGTACTGTAAGATATGCATGATGTTAATACTTTAGCACCTTAGTAGAAGCTTTAATTTTGTGGGGTGTTATAGTAATAATAATAATAATAATAATAATAATAATAATAATAATTTATAAGAATAATATTAAATATAATATAAATAATATTGTTAATTATAGAAGTTAATAATAATATTAATATCATAAATAATGATATTAATAAAGTGATAATGCTAATAATATATTGATTATAATAATATTAATAAATATAATATCAAAAGTAATATTAATAATTATATTAATAATATAGTATAAATAATTTTAATATTATTCTTATTAACAACATTAATATTAATATTAAAATAATAATATTATTAACAATACTAATAATAATTATAATACTAATATTAGTATTAATAATATTAATAATAATAATAGTAATAACAATAATTATAATAATAGTAATAATAAAAATAATATTAAATATAATATTATTAATATTATTAATTATATAAGTTAATAATAATATTATTATTATTACAAATTTCAACAATATTACTATTTTTTATTAATAATAATAAATTCGTATGAAAAATCTGTAGATAACATATCCCTATGTAAAATTTGTAGATAATGTCAGATTTACCTACGGATAAGGATCCGTACGTAATTACCTACAAATTTTTCTATAGATAAAATTCATAAGTAAAATTTGTATGTAATATATCTATAGGTAAAATTCATATATAATGAATCCATAGATAAACTTTGTAAATAATGCTAAATTTACCTAATATGTATATTAATCCGTAGGTAAATCGAGAATTTCTTATAGTGTTAATTTTTAAAATCACATAATATTTAGAATGAATAGATTTTTTTTAGTTTGTTTCAATTTGTTTTTACTAATACATATTACAAATATTTTCAAATTAGTTTCTTAAACATATTTGAAGCAAAAACAAAATTGAAAGATTTCAAATTTATGCTTCTGTTTTGAGTGTTTGTCTCTAAAAAGATGAAGATATGAAGATATTACTTTATCCAAACTTAATTGATTCAATTATCAAAGGAGAATTTTGAAAATATATATAAAGGGATTGATGATGAATAATGAAAGAAATACAAGCCAAGTAATTCATGTTATTTAATTGATCTTGCTAAAAATATAAGAGTTACAGTAAACATCTAATCAAGTTATTAAAGTTTTAGTATTTTGAGTTTAGTGTTAAACAATTGTAATTCTTCACATTGTGAATTTATACCCTTGTAAGTTTTGTTTGTGCTCTCTTTGAGAGTGTTCATTGTTTTCTTAAGTATTTTTAATCTTTAGAAGAGGTTAAGAAGGTATAATCTGTAGAGGTGTGAATACTCATTGTAACTTAAAGATATGTGAATATTCATTGTAATCCAGAGAGGTGTAAATACTCGTGGAAACCTAAAGAGGGGAGAATACTCATTGAGCGAATTTCTGACCGAGTCAATGAGCGAAATTAGTGACAGAATTAGTGAGCAAAATCAGTGATCGAATCAATGACCGAAATTAGTGACCGAATTTGTGACGAATCAATGACCGAATCAGTGACTAAATTTGTGGTCGAAGTTTTCGGTCACTAATTCAATCACCGATAGTGACCGAATTTTTTGGTCACTAATTTTAGTCATTATTCAGCAATTTTCTAGTAGTGTGTGGATATTGTGATTGGTATTATGTTGTTTTTAGAAAAGTATGAGAATAATGTATTATGAATTATTTGAATTTCATTAAATATTGAGATAGTATAAATCATTATATTTAGATATTAAAAATAATGTGGAAGAATTTAATTGGTTATTGTATATATGGAGTTAATGGATTGATATATACATGATGAATAAGTGTATGTAGTGATTGATTTGGATGAGAAATGACAAATACCTAGGATGATATTTTTGCTTAATTATGTTTTATGACATTTAAGTATTAGAGCTTATTAATGAAATAGATATCTTAACTTAATTAAAGACTTTAATAAAGACTTTGAAAGCATGAAGATTGGAATTTTGGAGTTAAAGAAAGAAGCAGTAGATAGTTGCAACAATATCAAATTATTAGACGGTCATAAGGGTATTGTTATAATTTCATAGTACTAATAAAGTGGGTCCATTTTGACTTTAGATGATTCAATAGTTAGGAAACACTAGTTTGAAGATGCTTGTTTTCATATTTTAATTTTTCAATTCAATGAAGTATTTTGTTTTAGTCTTTTGCAATTCCCTTGTTTTCTCAAGTGATTCATGTTCTCTTCACTTTACTTCAGTCTCTAATTAATAATTCTACATTTCGTTTATCTTTCTACTCTGAAAAACAATAATTTTGTTATTGATGTGACCAAGTTTACTTCTACTCTTATTATGTTTGAGTTTTCACATTTTGATAAAAGTTTGATAATTTTAAATGTGTAACAGATTGGTCTATATGTTCTAGGTTCCATTTTCTATTTCTTGATTTTATACTTTTCTGCAATTTCAATTTTGTCGTTTAAATTGTATCAAAAGTAAATGACAAAAATTGTAAAATTGCCAAAAATGTAAGCACAAGGAACTTAAAAGCACAAGAACTATAAATTTCAATGTTTAGTTTACTACAACTATTTTACATTTCTACAATTTATATTTCTTGCACTTTAAGTTTATGAAATTTATAGTTCTTGTGCTTTTAATTTCCTTGTGCTTACATTTTTGGCAATTTTACAATTTTTGTCATTTACTTTTGATACAATTTTACATTTCTGTAATATACTTGTTTGCAAATTCATAGTTTAGCATTTCTTGTTTCTATTAGATGGTTTGTTTTCATTCGTGCAACCATTAGACAGTTCATTAGACGATGGTCTATTATATAGGCTAATTGTTGTACTTAAGTATTTTGGTTGACAATTTCATTTGCATTTTACTTCGAATCATGTTATGTATTTTCATTTACATCATCTAATACACCCTTTGTTTTTTTTTTTTTTTTTTTTTTTGTTTCTGAATTTTCATTTCCTTAATATGATAGTCCTAGTTTTTTTATTAAGATTGATTTCTAAATCCATTTTCATAGCTTTTGCACTTTTTTTGTCCAATAATTTCATTTGTTTTCAGTTTTGAATTGTTCGTTATCTTATACTCTATTTTCTTGTCATTGTTTTCGTTCAGTGTTTATGTTTATTATTTAATGTTTAGATTTTAGAATTTTTCTTTCTACCCATATAATTTCAGTCTTTGATGTACACTTTAGATTTTGTTTAATTCTGATTTACAATTTTCATCTTTACATTTCATTATCTCTTTGTTGATAAACAATTTATAATAGACAAGCTCATTCTTTTTCATGTTGTTTTGAGTTTCTTCTTTGATGGAGGTTAATGTAGATTCAACAATGTTGATGAAGGTAATGATATGGTTCAACAATGAAGTGGAAGAGGAGAGTAGTCTAGTGACAGGTCAGGCCAACTCAACTACGAAAAAGTTTAGGCTAAGCCTAAGAGAAAGACTAACCTAAAAAGAACTTGATTACTAGTAAAGGCTAAAATTTGGCAATATCTCAATACTCTTTCAAGTTGGAAATTACAAACACCAACCACACATATTTATAGTGCCAATAGACATCAAGAGAGAACCAAAAGGTGGCAAATTTTGAATTCAAAATGATTCAAAACCTAAAGAGAATTGGCATGTGGAATGAGAGTGTGATACATGTTTACTCATGCTTTCCATGTTTACTCACGCCTTACATGCCTCCTCCATGCTTCTCATGCCCTTACCTTGGTGTTGGATGATCTAACATTTCCTTTAGGCTCGAGGAGGCCATTTAAAACCCTAGATAGACTACTTTAACCTTAACGTAACACTAATATACTCAAAAGCCAAATACAAGCCCAAAATCCTTAATCAACTTGGCCCTAATACAAGGCACAATTATTCTATACTACTTGGTCCAATACATGGCCCATAAAATCCTAATCTACTCCATACAAAATTATAAACTAAAGCATGACTCATGATGATAAGACTTGTCTCTATTAAAGTCAGTTGAAGTCTAGTCTTCGTGCACTCTATCAGTCATAACTCTAGTTGTTGTTTCCATGGATTAGAGGTCTCTCCTCTGTGCTTTATTTCCTCTAGAGTTGACCTCCTTAAAGATAATCCTGGGTCCAAAAGGAATGATGAAAAGCCCAATCAGACCGAATCAATCTCAATCCTCTTGTTAGCTCCTGATTGATACTCTAGATCTTTGACCTCTTAATCATATAAATGTTGTAGTTGGATGGTTTGCCATCAAATAGTCTAACAGTCTATTTTCATTAGACGGTCTACTACTTTTGCTTTTCAAAACACATATAAGACAATTAAAAATTGTCGCAACCGGGATCACGACGGAACACGGCGACCCGAAAAAATTATTAATTAATAAAAAAAATGGAGTCGCCACCATAGTTTTTATGGAAAACTATGGAAAAACTAAAAAACGAGGATAAGGCTAGTTTGCAAAAACCAGATCTAAATCCGGGAGTCGATTATGTGTGGGGAAGGTATTAGCACTCCCACAACGCCCGTCCTAAGACGGTACCTTTAATTAAATAAATAAACCGAGTGTGATTTTTCAAAACATTTATTTTCCCAAGAAAGAGACAGAGATTAAAATAAAACAAACAAAATATTTTTTTTTAGTTTTTTGGGGTCCGACAAGGTTTGACCTTGCTCCTACGTATCTCTATCAGGGATAGAGAATCAGAGTTACGTAGTTCTTTGTAGAAAATTGTTTTTTTGTTGATATTTTTTAATTTTTCGGAAATTTTACACTTTTTTTATTTTTGAAAATTTTATATTTTATTTTTTTTATATTTTTGAAAATTTGGTATATTTTATTTTTTTATATTTTTAGAACATTTAGCGTTTTTGAAAGTTAAACTTCATTTTGAATATCGCTTGACGCGTACGACCCTTTGATATTCTAAACGAAATTAAAATTTTACGAATTAATTCTCGTATGACACGAGCGGTTAATTAAGAAATTAATCAAAAATTTATGAAAATAAAACACATTTTTTTGTAAAACAAGAATAAATATGAAAAATAGACCTTAAAAGAAGAAAAACAAAAAAAAGGAAATAACCCAAAATTAAACTACCAAAGTTTTTATATTTTATATTTTTTTGAAAAATGAAAAAAATGTTAAGGGTAGTTTTGAAATTTGAGAAATTTGTGGGTGTAGGTCCTAACTCATGTGGTGCAAGAGGCAACCCACTAACTAGAACCCAATTAGGGTTAGGGGCATTTTTGGCATGAGATAGTGAGTGCAAGGACATCATCGCACCAGCAACACTTGACAAAGGATTAGGAAGCGGCGGCGAGGGGCCAATGACGACGAGCGTTGTCAATGGCGACAACATCGGCATGGATGGGGCATTTTTTATGTCGTTTTGATGGTTGTTTTGTGGCTGTTTTCAATGCAGTTTGGGCTGTTTTTGGTGGCTATTTTCGGTGCAATTTGGGTGTTGTTTTGTGGCTGTTTTTGGTGTAGTTTGGGTGTTGTTTTTGGTGCAGTTTGGGTGTTGTTTGGGTGTTGTTTTTGGTGTTGTTTGGGTGTTATTTGGGTGCTGTTTTTGGTGTAGTTTGGGTGCTGTTTTTGGTGTAGTTTGGGTGCTGTTTTGGGTGCAGTTTGGGTGTTGTTTGGGTGCTGTTTCTGGTGCAGTTTGGGTGTTATTTTGGGTGCTGTTTTTGGTATAGTTTGAGACTATTTTGGTGCTGTTTTTGGTGCAGTTTGGGGCTGTTTTGGTGGCTATTTTCGATGCAGCTTGGGTGTTGTTTGGGTGTTGTTTTTGGTGGTTGTGAGGTGACGTGAGAGAGTGAATAACAAGGGAAAGAATGAAGACGTATATGCATGTTTGCAAAAAGATAAAATAGAGACAAACAAATAAACAAATCATATCATTCAACAAACCCATGCAACATTATGTCCCTTCCATCATGAAAATCATACCTCCGAAGCATTTTGTTCTCTCCTTTTCGTTGCTTCACAAGCTCTTGTTACTTCCTTTTTTCAACCTTTTTCCTCTCTAGTAAAGAATATCATGAGAGTATAATCTCTTCTTTTTTCTTTGGAACCCTTCTCCCCTCTTTTTTCTTCTTTTTTTTCTTTTTTGTTTTTTCCCTCCCTATATCTCCACAAGGGACTCCTATATCTTCATCTCCCAAGAGACTCCTATCTCTTCATCTCCCAAGAGACTCTCCATTTTCCAAGAAATCCATGCTTTTTTACTTCCCAAGAAACCATGCGTTTTTACTTTCCAAGAAACCCCATGTCTCTTCACTTCTCAAGAAACCCCATGCCTCTTCACTTCCAAAATCTTTTTATTTTACAATTGTTTGTTATTTAGTTCTTTTTTTTTTGTTTTTTTTAAAGATAAATAATAAAAATAAAACCTTTTTTTTAGAACACTTTTGAAATAAAGTTCACCCAGACGAAATTGGGTGTTGACAAAAATGTAGTGACAATTATGGATATGTTGCTTAAGGGATATAAGATCACTAAACAGGCGACCTTTGCTCAAATTGTGAATTCATGGCTTGAGTAATAACAACTTTAGAGGAGAGATTATTGGTTTGACCTCTTTCTCACATAAGCGTCTAAATCAGTGTTTGAGAGTCCAACTCCCAATCGAGAGAATCAACACTTTCTCCCTAACTCATATTTTATATCATCACTTGAGTGACATGACTTGGTACATTTAGCCACAAATTTCCAAACTCCAACTCAAAACTTTGCCTCTTCATTGCTTGAGTGATCAATCAATGATAAGAGTCCCATGGGAGAGAATTTCTTCAACATCTTTCTTACTCAAACCTTAACCCATAACTTGAAAAAAAAAAGCATTTTTTCTTAAGCGATCAATCTGGAGTTTTGATCTTGGTCTACTAAACTCATTCTAAGATGTGGCATTTGATGGTGAGACATCTTTGAGAGTCTTCACTGTGTTGTACTCTTACTTTGGTTCTTATTTTGGAGAGCTTTTTCAAGTATTGGATCCTCTTTGTACTTATCCTTTGGGATTCTCTTCCAAAGGTGGTATGTTCTCCATTCTCTTTACATAATCCTTTTTCTATTTCTTTTTGTTACTTGTTCTTGTTTTCATATTTTTTTCTTGAGTTTTGAATTGTAAACTGATCAAGGGACATGCTTCCACAATTATTTCTTGTTATTCCATGGAGTTATTTTCTCAAACACCTCTTTAGTTTATCAAGATCCTCTCATACTCATGACGATCATATAATGTTTTGGTTGAGCATATGTGCCAAAATATTTTGCAATTTTAAGCCCCCATACCAACCTCTTTACAGCTTCAAGAACTTTCTAAACTACCACTAACAAGAGAACCATCTTTCACCCTTGCACTCTCTTAACCACTACCACCATCACCAAATCCACTAGAGAAATAATGTTGTTAAGACTTCCACCTTTTGCTTATGACAAAACGGGTAAAAGGTATACAATTTTGTATACCTTGTATATAATTCCTATATTAATTTTGCTTTGATTTTTTCTCTAATAACACATAATTTTTTGCATAAAACTCGTAGAGAGTGTATTGTTTGATAAATAATTTTCTTTGTCTGCATAAAATTGGGTTTTGAATCTGATGAAGAATAATAGATACAACTTTATTACTTTATTACTTTTTTTTGTCCAAAACCTTTTTAAACACTTATTCTGATGATAGCTCTCATTCCCATGTTAGTATATACGATAATAAAATAAGAAGAAAAATCATTTAGGTAGGAGAAGAAATACAAGGGTAATTTTATATTGGTTCGTCTATCGCAACAAACTACCACTGCAAGAAATTCACGATTTACCTACGGATTATTACATATGGATTTTTATTCGAGGTAATTTATGCATTACCTACAAATTTTACCTAAGGATCCATTTCATATGGATTTTATCTACGAATTTTACCTATGGATTTTATCTACAAAAAATTCTATAGGTAATTGCATACAAATTCTAATCTGTAGGTAAATTTGGCATTATCTACGGATCTGTTACATCAGAAAAATTTGTAGGTAATTACCTACAGATTTAGATTCGTAGGTAATTACATACAAATTTGGATTTGTAGGTAATCGACTACGGATCTAAATCTGTAAGTATATTTACATATGAATTTTTTGTAGGTAACAAATTTTTCTGTAGATAATCTTTCCATAGTTGATAGAGTAACACCCCAATATATACACATACATATTGGGGTGTTACAAACAATGTATAACTTGGAAATTTGTAAAAGAAAAAAGAATTTTCCCTCTTTGTCGATGTGACTTGTCCCTCATTAACGAATCCCTTTGGATGAAAGTAGTGTACATTCCCTACAACATAAAATAAACATTTATATTTTTTGAATAGTACGATGTTAGCTTAATTTTATGTGCTTATCATCCGAGCATGTGTATGCTTTGTTAGGGAAAAGATGATTAATATTACATAGTATTATATCACCTGTTAGATGAAACACTTGTGTCTTTGCATGATTTGTTGTTGAGTTACATTATTGTCTTAGAAACAAAGTATGAGGACATTTGTACTTAGTTCTTTTCATAACTTAATCAAAATCATAAGGTATTAGTCTTTCACTTTAACATATTATTTGTATAAAACTCACGGAGAATCTATTATTTAATACATTTAAGTAAAATAGTTTTCTTTCTTTACCCTGTCTAAAATTTTATGCCTTATGGTATAACTATCTGGATTTTGTGATATCTTTGATGCCATATAACTTTTTCATAAGATGTTTTCTAATTATACAAGTGCATCACACAAGTGGTACAAGGATGTTGAAGTGATGAGTGTTTAAGCGTGCAAGAAATGTTTAAGTATGGAGAGATAGAACCAATTTTGTTATTTGAAATTGTATCTCTTAATCAATACAAGACTGTTCAAGCTAAGAATTATTCCTTATTTGGAATCAAGGTCACTCGAGTAAGAGGAGATTGCTCAAATGAGAGGATCTCAATCATGTGAAACCTAATTGATGGAAATGATGATATAGATTACTCATAAGTTAATTATGTGTGTGTATTTTATTAACATATGAGTGAGATGTATATTTGCCATGTGATGATAATGATGAGATGTATGCATTAATATTTGTATTGTATGTTGTATGCTTCCTCTAGTAAAAATACCTAAGATGGAACGAGGTCCTAAGGGTTGTAGTGTTAAGTACAAAACTCATTGAGTATATGATTTTTTGAAAGGTTTTGAGTGTGACAAATTATACTATTTTTATTGAGATCTGGTTGAATATTTTTGCATCTTGGTATTACGTGAATTAATTGTATTTGTTGTGTGTGTGTTATGTTGATTATGTAATGGGATGGATATACAAACATGTTATGTGTACCTTGTTGTAATGAAGACTTTTTAAATTAGATAACCCTGGTGTGTATTTGTATAAATTCTTATAATCATACTTAGTACGAAAATATATGACCTGGTAGTTGAGAAATTATATTATGATAGATATGTTTTAAATTTACTAATTTTATTATATATATTCTTTTGAAAATGTTTATTGTGGTATAATGTATATTCTATATATACAATACAATAGTGTATTTGTTTTTTATATTATTATATTTATTGTCTAGTATCAAAGTAAGTGTAATTGTTAGCAATTTTCCCCTATGATAATAAGTGCATCAATTGCAAATGTAATAAGTGATAAATATATTGTTCTCTCCCAAGAAAATTGTGCAATACACTGTAATAAATACAATTGATAACAAATTCAAACTACAAATTATTCTCAATATTTGAATTGATAAGCAAAAATATAAATTTAAGCAAAAACAATTAAAATATATTTTTGTATTTTTACCTGGAATGTGGAAAAAAATGGAGAGGATATGGAATGCAATTACTTGGATTAAACTTCATCAACCTCACTCCCATGCATAGAAACAATTACCTTTTTTCTCAAACAAATGTCAATTTCAACCCATAATAATACCCAAACCGTAATGACTTACGTGAATGAGTCTAAGCTTCCCTATTAACCCTCAATCTCTTGATCAATTATATAGATACAAGCTTTCATTTGATATTTTTATTCAGTTACAAATTTTAAATGATATCTCTTAAAACCCTAAGAATCAATCATCAAGCCATGAACATTGAAAGGAAAGACATGTATATAAACCCAATATTGATTACATGAGAATTCAAATTGATTACATCAAACCAAAATAAGATGAGAAGAATGAACAATGAAGGAAGATGGATATACAAAGGGAAGAAAAGACAACCCTCCAAACCTTAGCCGTCATCCAAAGGCTACATTTTTAGAACTCTAAAACGAAGCTTGCCTCCCAAATGGAGTGAAGTAGTGTCTCTAGAGTGTCTAACACTAATGCGAAAACCTCTTTAAATACACAAATGAGCTAGGTCTGCGACTTAACCCGACCTAACTAAAGTGACACTAAGCATGACTTTCGATCCATGTAGCTTTTTAGTCCACTGGTGCCTTGGTGTCTGGCCTAGGTAAAGTGGTGATGACAACTTGATGTGTGTTTAGTTTAATCTTTTATTTTTTCCTTCATAGGCTCCAATCTTATTTTTCTTTATCAAATGTTTCCTGTTAAATTATTTGACAAAATTAATAAAATTTAGAATAAAATTTGATGAAAAACTGTAATGACCAATTATGAAAAAAAAACATAACATTGAATATGTTTCAAGAAAGAGTTAATTTACTATAAAAATAAGTTAAAAAAATGATACAAATAAATTTTATCCGTAATATATTATAAAATTATAATTTAATGATTAGATTAAAAAAAATCTTATATAAAGTTATTAAGAGTATAATACTGATGTAATTTAATTCATTTTTCGCACTTATCACACTAATTATTCCTCAGAAAAAAAATCTTAACTAAATACTGTTAACATAATTTTCACTTTCAATCACAAGCTTTCTTTTTTATTTATTTATAAAACTCAAATTTGAGACCTTATTAAAGTGTATCGATGTCATTATATCTTAAAATGCATTTAAAGTTTTTAAATGTATATTTAAAAGTCAAATTTTAGAGTAAAAAGGGACAATTGCTTATTTTTAAATTTAAAAAGTTAAAGTTACTTGTAAAAATAAAAAAAAGTAAAAATATCAAATGAAAATTTATCAATTTAAGTTTATACTCATTTACATTAATTTTTATTTTAAAACATTTTTAAATAGGGGGTATCCCCGTACATAAGGAAAGAGTAAGCCAACAAAATAACCAATACTCTATGCCAATTTCTATGTATCATTTATTATCATTTTGTTCACATTCTATTCAATATGCTCTATGATACGTTACAAAAATCACGTATACCTAGGAATAGTGGTCCCCTCATTCTATGTAAACAGTTAATGACGTTTAACTACTCTTCTTCAATATATGATTTCCCAATCTCTTAAGTTCTTTGTCACTAGGGATAAATATTGCTTCCTCTTAGGCAAGCAAATCAATATATTTCTTAGCAACCATGGGAAGCATATCTCTATTTTTTTTCATCACGAGATGTGGGTGTGAAAATCTTCAATGAGGTAGTTTGTAACAAACAAAAAATGGATAATACATGGTCCTACAATGTTACATTCTATTTACAATGTCATCTCAATGTAGACGTGGAGCAAGAGTGCCCTTTTCTTTTGATATACCTAAATATGCACGAGCCAATTGTGACTTTTCCTTGGTCTCAATTTTTAGTTTATAAGTCTATTTTTGTGGCTAGTTTGTTGTTTGCATTTGGACCGAATTGACATCCTCTTTCTTTTCTTTAAGAAAAGTTTAGAAACTATTGGAAAATCAATTTCACACCTTTTCAATGAAAAAACACTTTTTCCAATGAAATATATATTAAAATAGTTTCAGATTCAATCATTTGTGTAAAGTTCTTTTTTATATATAAAATATGTCTAAATTTATTTAGACATGCATTCCAACTACTTTTCTCAGTTTACAACTATTTTTTTCCAAAAAAAAAAAAAAAAATTATCTAACTTTTAAACGAACTAAACAAATATTTATTGATCTTGACTTTATTTAAAGGGTATTTGATTTTAGAGCATATTGTTCTCAAGCCTTGGTGATTTTGAATTTTATTATTAGAGATTACTGAAATTAGTTTAATTTTTATTCAATTATGGTTACTTTAATAAACTACTAATGACTTAGCTTGATATTAGTTTAAAATATTATACCTAACATGTGGTTAGTTGAAATGGCAATATATTGAAAGTAGCTAGAAGTTTGAATATTGACTCGTATATGAAAAAAAATAGTTAAAAGGGAATAATTCATATTAGGTGTCTTAATATGTTTCTAAGAGAACAACTGGCTAATAAGACTCCTTGCAGTTATACATTTATAAGAAAATTAAATATTAATTTAGATATTAAATTATACGTGTTATAATTATGAACAATTGAGAACAGATACACGTGACTCCAAATTCACGAGGATTTACCATGTACTTCTAAATAGAGAAGTTGGCTTCTTAAAACAATACCATTGGTATTAATTGGATAAGAAAAAGGTAACAATTAAGTGCATTCATACTTTATATTTAGAGGAGTCTTATAGAAGTTAACAAATATTTTTAACAAATTAATAACAATTAATTAACATTTCTAATACACTAGCAATCCTAACAACCGAAAAGAATTATTTCTAACAACTCTTAATAGGTGTGATTAATAGAAAAGAAAAAAGAAAAAGTAAAAAACATAATGACTAGAAATATTAAAAAATAAGAGTTAATGAAAATATGATTATTTAATTTGAAAGAAATAATACTGAAATTGTAAGAAACAGTCTTCTGGTTTAGAAAGATGATATTAAAAAATAAATACTAAAATTCTAAATTATGTTTAACAATATAAATTAAATTTTAACCTTTTAATTATTTATTATTAAAAATATTTTTGGCTTTTTAAACTCTATTTAATAATGTTTTTTTTCTTCTTGCTAGTTTATTGAATCTAAATCAATTTTATCTTATTAAAATTTGATTGAAAGTAAATTTCTAAAATATTCTAAATATACTTGGGTGAAAATAATGAACCATCCGTGTAATGACGGTTCAAAATTTTAGAAGATCTAAAGCAAATTAAAAAAATTAACTTTTTAAAAATTAATAAAATAATTAAAATTATGCTATATATAATTTAGAAAAAATAATTTATTCTTTTTATATAATTAAAAATGTCAATTGGTTTATCATTTTTCAATCATATAATCTCTTTGAATATATTTAATTATGAAAATAAATATAAGTCATCAAGATCCAACAACTTATCATGTTTCAAATATTTTTAGGATTTAGACATTTTACTTTTATTGGAAGAATATTGATACGAAAGTGAAAGACTTATTAATAGAAAAAGGTCGTATTAGGATAAATGATATAGATTTTTCAAAGGATAAATATTCTAACACTTTTCTGTATTATATTACATTCAATGGCATCACTAATAGAAAAAATACTTTCTACATCGGTTTTATAATCGATGTAGTATGTGCATATACTACATCAGTTGATAAATAAATCACCGACGTAAAATATCAAACCTGAGCGCTCTTAAGAGGAGATACTCTATCGGTTGGGTCTCTCAACTAATGTAGTATATATCCTATTACATTGTTTGGGAGCCCATAATCGATGTAATATCTTTATTTTTTTTTAAAAAAAATCCAGAAATTTCAGAATTTTTTGATAAATCTCTAATTCATACAAGGAACCACAATAATTTCCAGAAATTTTTGACAACTATAGATAGGTGAAATAGAAAAAAAAAGATGTGAAAAATACTAAAAAAATAAAAAAGCAATAGTAAATGATGGAATTTTGGAAAAATTTTGAATTTGAAATCCCCTTCAGGATGAGCTTCATTACGTGATTTTGAGCAACTTTTATTTTTGAAGCGTCTCGATCTGAGCTCTCTATAAAAAGTTATGGTCATTTGAAGTTTTTTCGCCCTAAATTTTCGAAACCCTAAATCTATGATAAATTTATACAATGTAAGAAATCTACCATCAAATATACACTAAATCAAGTTGTTGGTGAAAAATTTAGCTCAAAAATAAATTTTTAACTATTTTTAATGAATTTTACAAATTCCTAACCTCTTGTAAAAAAAAGTGGCAAGAGGTGTCGAACCAAGCATTCACGGAAATGGATAAAGGCATGCCAAACACATGTGGAAGAAGACAAAAATGAACCCTAGCAAAACCAGTGAACACAAATATGCAAATGAAAATTAGTTTGAAGAGAAAGCGACACCACACGAAATGCAAATGAAAATCAATGAGAAGAAAAAGCGGCACCACGCGAAATCGTGAATGCAATGGAGGAAATGAAGTGAATGAAGTAAATAAAGACACACAAAACAACTTCGAGCAAAAAATAGAGTGAATGAAGGCACAAAAGCTTGAGGGAGGAAACACGAATACAAACCAGTGATAGGGAATGAAAGGAAGAGGGTTAAAATTGGAGATATTACATCGGTTATTTCAATAACCGATGTAATATTACCCCTATTACATCGGTTATTGAAATAATCGACGTAATATTCCCTAAATTTTCTCCAATTTTATCCAAGCGTGTCTCGTCCAACATACTACATCAGTTGCGAGGCTCAAGCGATGTAGTATATACCCTCTATTACATTGGTTAAGCCTCTCAATCGATGTAGTACTTGCAGCGCCAAATTTAATTTTAAATAATTTTCTTTTTAGTCTTCTCTACATTGATTTCTAGTGTGAACTGATGTAGTATGATGTATATTACATTAATTGAGGGAGAACTGATGTAATATCTCTTTCGATATTTACAAAAATATCATCACATTTTTGTTTACATCGGTTTCGTTTAACCGACATCTTATCATGTTGTAGAATGTGATTTTTGTACTAATCCATATTCAAGGTTTAGGCATTATTCTTTCAAATAATAAGTCTCTCAGTAAGCTTTCTTCTTCATTCAAAGAGCACTCACCTGTATTTTCTAATTCATTTTTTTTGTTTATTTTAATAAATTTATCCATAACCCCTTTTTGTGATTCAACAAAATGTTTAACTCTTCTCTTTTTTTGAAGTTTTTAATAACCTAATTCATATCTTCTAGTTGACATATTTGTATATTTTTATATAAAATTTAAAACTAATATATATATATATATATATATATATATATATATATCATTGAATATAATTTATAAGTATATAAAATGAGACTAAGTTAAAAAAAATCAAACCTGATTGTCAAAATAATAAACTTGATCTTATTATGTTGTCTTAAAGTCTTAAGTCTCATTCTATTATTCAGTCATGTCCTTTGGTAAGCATTTAAATTTAATTTATAAATTCTAAATTTTTAATGTTCTTCCCTGAATCTATACATATTATTTTGAAATTAACTAAAAAATAATGAAAAATAAAATTATTTTGAGATTAATTTATCGATCTGATATTGATTTTTACTTGATATTGATGTACTAAAAATGAGTAAAAACAAACACAAACTTCAATTCCTCAATCTACCGCTCGAAGCCTTCAAATAGAGACACACACATAAATATACAATATAGAATGATAAAACAAATTTGTAATTTGATAATGGCCTAATGACAATCAAACACTCAAATTGAAGCAATAATATGGAAGAACCAATGAAAGAGTTAGAGAAAGGAAGAAAAATAAGTAAAAAAAAAAAAGTCAAAAAAAGGATTGAGAAAAGTGGAAGAGTCAGAAAAATGAAGGACATATAAATAGATGATGTAAATCTAATGGAATAGTAGGAAGAGATAGAAAATTAGAAAGTTTTAATATATATGATTCTGGAATGTTCAATGTATTTTGAAAAAATATTATTAATTTATTAGGAGAAAGTTCCTAAATAGTATTCATTAAATAATATTTATAGTACTTATAAATTTGAAGACATTAAAAATATTTGTAATACCGATGTAAACTTAAAGTCAATTAAGATATTTTAAACTTTTAATTAAAATTTATTTTTAAGTGTAATTTTAAAGTTAAATATTTTTTAATTTTATAATAATGTATTAATATTAAATCTTTTTAGGTTTTTAAGGCCTAAAGTCATTACTTTACCTACTTGGTCTTGAGTCAATCCTATATCCATGTAACTGATAACTTATGCTGGTGTTGATTTGAATATTGGTAAATTCTTAATGTGGGATTTAACTTGTGGTTTAAATAAGTTTTACTTGCAGACTATATGTATGTTTACTTGCAGACTATACGTACGATATTTTTATAGTTAGTTTTCATTGGTACAAACTTAAATAGGTTAGGTCGTCTTATTACCTAACTTTAACTCTAAACCTTTTTTACATTTTCTTTCGAGTTATATGTGTGAGTATCATAAGATTTCTCTATTATCTCAATGGAGGATGTTTGATGCTTTATATTAAAAATCTAATCAAATCTATTTAAGAGTTAAAATGGTTTAAGTGAAGTGAAGTTTGAATATTTTATTAGTTAAGTTAAAAAAATTATAAATGGAGAAATTTAGCTATTCAAACTTCATTTCATAAAAATCATCATCTCTTTAAAACATATTTCCTTTAACTTCTCTCTAATTTTTTGAATGATTTGTTCATCCTTTTCAAGATTTGCATTAATTCTAATTATGCTAGCAAAGATGAGAAGATAATGTATTCATTGGAATTTTGATTAGAGTGAGTATCTCTTTGTCAATTTTTCTTGGGATGGTTGTATGTTGCATTGTTCAAATGCTTAGGGATATATATTTTCAAGGGGTGTTTGATGAGCAAAGATGAATCTTTGCTAGTCTAAAGTTGTATGGATACCTTTCGTTTGATTATCTGGGTTTGTTGACAAGTTTGAGCTTTTTGTGCTAAAACAAGACGTGAGAATTGTAGTTGGAATAGTTAGTGATATCAAGTGTATATTAAACTTTGTATGATCAAATTAGGTTAAAGTGAATGAAGCATGAAATATAAGAATTTAATAAATAAAACTTCTTTAAGCTTGTGGAATGGTATATACAGTTGAATGTGGATATTCAATGTTGTAAACTTGAACCAATTTGGTCCTTATTGAGTTGAAAAAGTATTTGACTTTACTTTTTTTAAGTTATAACATATTAATTTTGCTTAGATCAATTTGGTATAATTCTTATATAATACCCTAAGTTTATAGGTTTTGCATTTTTCACATAAGCAACGCTTTGGTCACTCAACTAAATTGCAGTCAAGAGAAAGGGTTCAATTAAGGATGTTTTATAAAGTGGAATTTTCGCTTAAGTGAAAGTCTTTTAGTGGAGAAAGGTTTGATGTGACTCAATTTTCGCTCAAGTAAGAATTTTACCACTCAAGCTAAGGCAGATTTTTCTTAAGCGAAAGAATTTTTGCTTAAGCTAAAATCCATAAAAAAACTTAGAATCCTTAAAAATGTTTTTCTTTAACTAAATGTATATTATTGTTATACATATTTCTATAGAAAATATTAAATCACATTCTTAATTGATTTGTTTGATTTTATTAGATGAATTTTGTTGTCTAAAAAACACACACACACACACACACACACACACACACACACACACACACACACACATATATATATATATATATATATATATATATATATATATATATAATGAGTTACATTGTGTAATTGAATGTGATTTGGTGGTTGATGATGTGATGCAAAGATAGTGTTTACCAAGAAGGTAACATTATGTGTAGTGTAGTGGGGAAATGTATTAAATTTGGGATGTTTGTAAAGAGATTATCTTGACTCTACTGTTTACTAGACTCGCATAGAGGAACGTATCAGGTGGTGAGAGTTGATTGAGGTATCTATGACTTAGTTTGTGATGTGAATCAAGATTGTGTCTTGTAATTGTCAGTGTTCCTTGTCTTTGTTGAGTGTTGAAGAGGGCAGTAGTGTGACAAGTGTAGAATCTCAAATGTCTAAATACAATGGATGTGTATCTTCTAAAAGTTGTCAATTTTCTATTATGATGGGTCTGATAACATGTAAGTGTGATTGCTGATGGGATATGGCAAGTGATGCATGTAGGTTTTGACATGAGATGTATAGATACTAGGGTTGATTATGTATAAATGAACATGTGTTTGATGTGGATCTTATAAGTAAATATGAAGTGTGTAACTTTGAAAATATAAGGATCTTCAGTCAAGTGATGTATTACTACTCAAAATATTATACTAACATATATGATTTGATAAGATATTTAGATTCTAATATTAATCTTTGATAAGTAGTCAATAATTATATATCTTTAATGATGAGATGAATAACCTTTATTTGAATTGTAGTGTAATTATATATATATATATATATATATATATATATATATATATATATATATATATATATATATATATCAGTTGATTATTATATGTTTAATTGAATAGTTAGCTTACCTTTGGATTCTTTTGGTATTCATGATCCTACTAAGATTGTGTTTTGACAATGGAGCAAATAATTCTATAAGAATTAAAGCTGGAAGGAACTTGTAAATATTTTAGGATTTTTTTTATATTATGTAATTTTGGTTTTGGTTGTATATATTCAAATTATGTATTGTCAAGATATAAGACTAATTATTTATGAGCATTCCGTATAAGAGATCAAGATATTATCTACAACTCAAAACCTTAAAAAAAATGATTTTGTGAGTCTTATTTCTTACATATTACTCATTTTACTCATTCTTACTCAATGCAGAATTAAACCTTTTATGAAGTTTAGGGTATTTACCTTTGCATATGTTAACTAGTAATTGAGGTTAGTAATTGAGGTTAGTTTTATTGTGAATGTAAAATTTGATCTTGTGACTATTTGATACATATATCAAATCCACTACTTAATATATTGTTTTTATGAAATTCATTTATCTTATGAACTGTGTTCGATTTCTTAGTTTTCCTTGAAATGACATCGTCTATTTAATTTATTAATTTATATTTTATTTGCCCTGTATTATTATGGATTTGTTGTAGTACAGGTGATAGATTAACAAATCATTTTGATACGTGCTGTTTGTTTGTTTTTTTTTTTTTTATATCATTTGGTAAAATAAAACACAAAGACACAAGTGATTATTATTTGTAATATCAACTCAAGTTGTTTGTCTTATAATATTAATCATATTTTGTGGGAATCTAATTAATTAAATTTTCACTTACAATACGAATATTATATTCAAAATATATTATATCTCCAAAATATTTATATTGATGGATTCAAACTAAATTATTCACTTGTTTGGAATAATTATCAACTTTTAACCAAACTGAATGTTGAATTTTCCAAACTCCTTAATTTCAATTAATACTGATGTGGTTGAAGTGAGGAAAAGAAAAATGAATACCAAGAAATAGACTTTTATGTTTAAATTAATAATAATCTAATTTTTTTAGTAATATTGGTAATGTATTTTATTAACACCAATTATAAATAAAAATATTTTAAAACTCTAAATTCTTTATACATACTTATTTATTTGTTATATGTGTGAAATATTTAGTTTTGATGATGATCAAGTCAAAATTTTAAGAATTGATAAGCCTATTACGAGTTTGACTTTAATCAATACTTATAAAATCCAACAATAAGACTAAGTTATTAAAAATTATGGTACACAACTATTTACATAAATATATGAAAACTTTGATATAAATCTAAAAATACAAGTTATTGATTACATTGTCAATCATAATAAGAAAAATAATTTTTTTAGTTTAATTGTAAATCAATACCAAATATGTAGAGAATATCCTTTCACGCCCTTATAGTACTAAATTAAGATTTTTTGGACACTGGCTTATTTGAAGCCAACCAAATAGACCTTAAAGTTACTGACCAAATCACTATCCATACCTTTCTATAAATCTTACCACTTACAACCCCAAGATGTTGTCATAGATTTTTGGTGCTCTCAATGGAGAGAATAAATTGTCTTCCTTTCCGTAAATAACATTTATGTAAAACATAATAAGAAAATTATAATAAATGAGGAACTGATTCCACATAATGGTTCTACATCTCCATGCAACAATACCATGTTCCTCTTCAAAAATTCCTCCTTACAACATTCCAATCAAAAGATCATAATCTTTCATGGTGCTTTTGCTTTCCATATAAGTTCGAAAAACTTTAAATTAGAATATTTCACTTGTGCTCTAATAGTTACATAAGCTTGTTTTAAAAACATAATAATTCAAAATTACTGCTCCAAGTCCAAGATTCCTCTATAAAAATAATTGAAATTCAACCCTTCCTCCCATACTATAATGTTACATATCCATCTATCATGAACCTACATTCTAACTTGTGATATAGATACATTTTTTTTTATAAATAAAGAATAAAACCTTAGAAAATCATTTTTCACACTATCAATTTTAAATTATTTGTCCTCCCCAATTTTATTTTATTTTTTTAAAAGAGCAAAGATAACATTATTATTATCCATAAACCTCTTTTCTTTCTTCTGATATGGTAACATTCACTATGTACTTCCACAACTAAGAATCAATCCTTTATTGATTGGATATCACCATATCTTCTTCACTTTTGTTCAAAGTGATATTTCCCCCTTCAAATGTTCTTGTTTTGCCTTGCATACATAATCTTTTAAGAACAATATTTAGGTACTATTCTTAATCCCCTAAACAAGAATGTCATTGATTTAGACAACAATATAGATCTTTTGTACGATTCATCATATAAAAATTTACTAGTAAGAGTACCTTGAGTTGGACAGAATAATTATGGCGTAAATAGACTCTTAACTTATCATTATCCATAAATAAATAATTATTATGTACAAAGCACATCATTAACATGATGAAACAAGTTCTTAATGGTACATTCTGGCCTAATCCACTAGACCATTAGCCCATTACGGGATTAGACATTGGTTTTAGATTTCGATGTTGTTTTGAATATATATAAAAAAAAGATACAGCATGTAACGTAATAGTTATTATGTATGCTGCGCTTTTATTATTAAGAATATGTAATTGATGGTGAGAAGTACTCAATCTAATAAAGACCAAGTATTAGAAAATATAATAAGGAGCCTAAACGTAATTAGAGTGTAAATAGTTCAAGTAGTGAAGTTTAAATAAGGTTAAGAATAATTATTTATTAAGAAAATACTTTAAAATAAATATTTTGATTGTTTCTCGATAATAATAATAATAATAAAGTAACGATAATACTTGTAATGCATACATAAATAATACCTCAATAATAAAATATAAATTCCATTTTTATAATAAAGTTACTAGATAAATAATACTTTTCATTATATATTTATTATGTTATTAGGGTGGATATAAGATCCATTAAGTTTAAAACTGATGGATTGAATGTATTTTGCTTACATCCTAATAGAATAAATGATTAAACTTTTCATATATCCCAAATTTTTTCTTTTCACTTGGCCCCGTATTCATTTGGAAATTCTTTCATACATTCTAGAAAACTCATTTCAAAATGAATGAGATGTGACCCAAAAAAAAAAATTAGTGTGTAAGAGAAAAACACCTTCCTAATTAATAACTAATCACATGATGAAGTAGAATTAACACACAAATGACCTAGAGTAAGACTAGTGAATTCATGATCTCGTAGAATTTGTATTTGGATTAAGATTTTGATGTAAGTATGCATTATCCTTATTCACTATAAAGAAGAAAAAAATATATTGAAGAAAATTAGCACTTACCATCGTAGAGGTAAATATGTTATTGGTATAAGCACCATAAGTTCCATTAAGTTCACTTCTTAGTTTAATAATCTCGAATGTAAAAGTTTTAAGAACGTTACTAGTTCATATGAATGTTTTGGGATTAAAAAATGTCAGTTGAACCCTAAACGTGTTGCTACATATGAGAAAAGCAAAAGAGTGTAATTAAATAGAAAGAAAAACTCCAATAGAAGTAACAATATATTAACATGAATAATCAGTAATGCGCACCAATAAAATATAAAATGTTTCTAAGTAAATCTGAAAACTCCATTGTCTGCCAAAATAATGGATTCACTTTGTATAACTTACATACAATTGGTGAAGATATTGAGAAGACTGACGATGCATTTTTGTCTGTTTATATAATATAAATGTAATATAT
>Ga0209700_102045_pt1 | contig 41591 bp, 12 predicted proteins | sample SiratroredBW_FD_187528 | JGI IMG/M metagenome (GOLD analysis project Ga0209700, IMG submission 187528) | Root nodule microbial communities of legume samples collected from California, USA - Siratro red BW (SPAdes) (version 2) | ecosystem: Host-associated > Plants > Roots > Nodule | place: USA...
TTTTGCACAATAACTGTGAATTCATATATCTGTCCATAGGTATTACTAACCAAATTTCTTTCGAATGCCACTTCAATCTGTCTCGGACCAACCTTCACATCCTGCCAGTGAAGAATGCGAGGGAATTCTTGCCTCCTTAGATCTCCCTTTTTACTTGAAGACAACAGATACTCCAAAGCCCATATCTATAATGCAATAAAAAAAAACTACAATCCATCAACAACAAAACGACAGTAATTGACAAATCATAAATGAGTTTTTGTCTAGCCATTTCATTGTAATTACCTGCAACACATATGCACAGCCCCCAATATATGTATGTCCACCTCCAACATCGGCCTGCAACGAAGTCGATGTTTGATACAAACTTTGCACTAGAAATTGGAACACAGTTGTTCCCCAATTATAATTACAGAGTTCCCCTAACTCATCTACAATACTAAATAAACCACCAAAAACACTTCCACTCACAGTCGGCAGTAAGAACTCACTCAGCCCTAACAATACATACAGTTTACAGAAGTCATCAACATTTACGTCATTTCGCCTTTTCTGGATCTCATCAAATATCATCTTCACATAAACATGTGTAGAAGGAAATAACTTCCTAATAGGGGCATCCTGTGATTTCCTTCGAAGATCAACCACACATCCACCAATTCTAAGACCCAATAGTACACAAACGTCTAAAGTTGTAAAGGAAACCAAGTCAGACATTATCATAAAACCTCCCCTCCTCTCAACCCATCATATGCATAACCCTGTCAGCAGTTTCCTGCTGAGTTTGACTTTGCCTTCAAGCTCCATGAACCATGAAAAAGGAGTTCTGCCAATACAAGCCTTATGCTCTTCGGTAAGCATTGTATTTGCAACTCCCAGATATGTTTTCCGACAACAATGTTGGACACAGACACAGACCTACATACAAAAAATAAACAATTATACCAAAAAAGTACAAGTTATCAGAATTTTTAATTAATTAATATGGACAAATACCTTCCATCTGAAACTTTGAGCTATTGGCATTGTTATGCTTGCATAACACATGTCAATAAACAAATTACGTCGTTACTCAATAGTACAATATAATGAACAAAAAAAAACAGTAACCCAGATAAGTGGTTAGCTCAGTTCAGATAAGTGGTTCGCTGTGTGTAGTTTTGGAACACACACATTTGTTTGAGGGGTGGAATATCTAAGTGGTTAGCTTAGTTCACATAAGTGGTTCGCTATGTGTCATTTTGGAACACACATTTGTTTGATGGGTGGAAGGTCTAAGTGGTTACCTCAGTTCACCTGTATGGTTCGCTGTGTGTAATTTTGGAACACACACATTTGTTTGAGGGGTGGAATGTCTAAGTGGTTAGCTCAGTTCACATAAGTGGTTCGTTGTGTGTAGTTTTGGAACACACATTTTTTTGAGGGTGGAATGTCTAAGTGGTTAGCTCAGTTCACATAAGTGGTTCGCTGTGTGTAATTCAGATAAGTGTAATTTTGGAACACACACACGTAATCAGTCCATGGCTTTTTAATCAGTCCAACAAGACTGCAGCAGCAACTGGATGGTACTATTGACCGTGAAGTTCACCACCCAACATAAATATTTCTTTAGGAATCCTTAGTGTATCACTAAGTATGACATCCGAGAACCCACAAGTAGCAAAACCTATTTAAAAAAGTTAGTATTTTGATTTCTAAAGAAACAAGTTGGCATGAATACCTCACTTCTTCAAATAGTAACACTACAAAATACCTACTGAAGTCTGGTTGGTCCGATTTTGTAAAGGACAATAACTTAAAAGTAGAAAATGTATTAGTCTTTGAAAAAATTAAGAAGTCAGGAATTACGATTTAGAGATGTTATTTTCATGTCTGGCCTATATAACAGAAAAATAACAAGGTTAAAACCAAAACCATGGCTTTTTAAATTTTTCAAACACAAATACATTTCCTGTTTTCAAGTGACAGTCTTTGCAAAATCAGTCCAACAAGACTGCAGCAGCAACTATATGGTACTATTGACCGTGAAGATCACCACCCAACATAAATATTTCTTTAGGAATCCTAAGTGTATCACTAAGTATGACATCCGAGAACCCACAAGTAGCTAAGTGGTTAGCCCAGTTCACCTAAGTGGTTCACTGTGTGTTGTTTTGGAACACACACACGTTTGAGGGGTGAAAGCACTAAGTGGTTACCTTAGTTCACATAAGTGGTTCGTTGTGTGTACTTTTAGAACACACACATTTGTTTGAGGGGTGAAAGTACTAAGTGGTTAGCTCAGCTCACCTAAGTTGTTCGCTGGGTGTAATTTTAGAACACACACATTTGGTTGAGGGGTGGAATGTCTAAGTGGTTAGCTCAGTTCACATAAGTGGTTCGCTGTGTGTAGTTCTGGAACACACATTTGTTTGAGGGGTGAAAGTACTAAGTGGTTAGCTTAGCTCACCTAACTGCTTCGCTGTGTGTAATTTTGGAACACACATTTGTTTGAGGGGTGAAAGTACTAAGTGGTTAGCTCAGCTCACCTAAGTGGTTCGTTGTGTGTAGTTCTGGAACACACATTTGTTTGAGGGGTGAAAGTACTAAATGGTTAGCTTAGCTCACCTAAGTGGTTCGCTGTGTGTAATTTTGGAACACACACATTTGTTTGAGGGGTTAAAGTACTAAGTGGTTAGCTCAGCTCACCTAAGTGGTTCGTTGTGTGTAATTTTGGAACACACACATTTGTTTGAGGGGTGAAAGTACTAAGTGGTTAGCTCAGCTCACCTAAGTGGTTCTATGTGTGTAATTTTGGAACACACACATTTGTTTGAGGGGTGGAATGTCTAAGTGATTAGCTCAGTTCACATAAGTGGTTCGTTGTGTGTAGTTTTGGAACACACACATTTGTTTGAGGGGTGGAAGGACTAAGTGGTTAGCTCAGTTCACATAAGTGGTTCGCTGTGTGTAGTTCTGGAACATATATTTGTTTGAGGGGTGCAAGCAATAAGTGGTTAGCTCAATTCACCTAAGTGGTTCGCTGTGTGTAGTTCAGATAAGTGTAATTTTGGAACACACACTGCAGCAGCAACTGTATGGTACTATTGACCATGAAGTTCACCTCCCAACATAAATATTTATTTAGGAATCCTAAGTGTATCACTAAGTATGACATCCGAGAACCCACAAGCAGCAAAACCTATTTAACAGAGTTAGTATTTTGATTTCTAAAGAAACAAGTTGGCATGAATACCTCACTTCGTCAAATAGTAACACTACAAATACCTGCTGATGTCTGGTTGGTCCGATTTTGTAAAGGACAATAACTTAAAAGCAGGAAATGTATTAGTCTTTGAAAAAATTAAGAAGCCAATAATTGCGATTTAGAGATGTTATTTTCATGTTTGGCCTATATGACAGAAAAATAACAAGGTTAAAACCAAAACCATGGCTTTTTAAATTTTTCAAACACAAATACATTTTCTGCTTTCAAGTGATAGTCTTTACAAAACCAGTCCAACAAGACTGCAGCAGCAACTGTATGGTACTATTGACCGTGAAGATCACCACCCAACATAAATATTTCTTTAGAAATCTTAAGTGTATCACTAAGTATTACATCCGAGAACCCACAAGCAGCTAAGTGGTTAGCCCAGTTCACCTAAGTAGTTCGCTATGTGTAGTTTTGGAACACACACGTGTCTTAGTGGTAGAATCTCTAAGTGGTTAGCTCAGTTCAAATAAGTGGTTTGCTGTGTGTACTTTTGGAACACACACGTTTCTTAGAAGTGGAATGTCTAAGTGGTTCGCCCAGTTCACCTAAGTGGTTCGTTGTGTGTAGTTTTGGAACACACACGTGTCTTAGTAGTGGAATGTCTAACTGGTTCGCCCAGTTCACCTAAGTGGTTCGTTGTGTGAACTTTTAGAACACACACACATGTCTTAGTAGTGGAATGTCTAGGTGGTTCGCTCAGTTCACCTAAGTGATTCGCTGTGTGTAGTTTTGGAACACACACGTGTCTTAGGGGTGAAAACACTAAGTGGTTAACTCAGTTCAAATAAGTGGTTCGCTGTGTGTACTTTTGGAACACAAACATGTGTCTGAGGGGTAGAATGTCTAAGTGGTTAGCTCAGTTCAAATAAGTGGTTCGTTGTGTGTAGTTTTGGAACACACACGTGTATGAGGGGTGAAAACACTAAGTGGTTAGCTCAGTTCGAATAAGTCGTTCACTGTGTGTAATTTTGGAACGCCGACATGTGTCTGAGGGGTGAAAACACTAAGTGGTTAGCTCAGTTCAGATAAGTGGTTTGCTGTGTGTAGTTTTGGAACACACACATGTCTGAGGGGTGAAAATACTAAGAGGTTAGCTTAGTTCAAATAAGTGGTTTGCTGTGTGTAGTTTTGGAACACAAACATGTGTCTAAGGGGTGGAATGTCTAAGTGGTTAGCTCAGTTCAAATAAGTGGTTCGCTGTGTGTAGTTTTGGAACACACACGTGTCTGAGGGGTGAAAACACTAAGTGGTTAGCTCAGTACGAATAACTGGTTCGCTATGTGTAATTTTGGAACACCCACATGTGTCTGAGGGGTGAAAACACTAAGTGGTTAGCTCAGTTCAGATAAGTGGTTCGTTGTGTGTAGTTCTGGAACACACACGTGTCTTAGGGGTGAAAACACTAAGTGGTTAGCTCAGTTCAAATAAGTGGTTTGTTGTATGTAGTTTTGGAACACCCACGAGTCTGAGGGGTGAAAATACTAAGTGGTTAGCTCAGTTTAAATAAGTGGTTCGTTGTTTGTAGTTTTGGAACACAAACATGTGTCTGAGGGGTGGAATGTCTAAGTGGTTAGCTCAGTTCAAATAAGTGGTTCGCTGTGTATAGTTTTGGAACACACACGTGTCTGAGGGGTGAAAATGCTAAGTGGTTAGCTCAGTTCGAATAAGTGATTCGTTGTGTGTAATTTTGGAACACTCACATGTGTCTGAGGGGTGGAAACACTAAGTGGTTAGCTCAGTTCAGATAAGTGGTTCGTTGTGTGTAGTTTTAGAACACGCACGCGTCTTAGTGGTGAAAACACTAAGTGGTTAGCTTAGTTCAAATAAGTGGTTCGCTGTGTGTAGTTTTGGAACACACACGTGTCTAAGGGGTGAAAATACTAAGTGGTTAGCTCAGTTCAAATAAGTGGTTCGCTGTGTGTAGTTTTGGAACACAAACATGTGTCTGAGGAGTGGAATGTCTAAGTGGTTAGCTCAGTTCAAATAAGTGGTTCGCTGTGTGTAGTTTTGGAACACACACGTGTCTGAGGGGTGAAAATACTAAGTGGTTAGCTCAGTTCGAATAAGTGGTTCGCTGTGTGTAATTTTTGAACACCCACATGTGTCTGAGGGGTGAAAACACTAAGTGGTTAGCTCAGTTCAGATAAGTGGTTCGCTGTGTGTAGTTTTGGAACACACACGCGTCTTAGTGGTGAAAACACTAAGTGGTTAGCTTAGTTCAAATAAGTGGTTCGCTGTGTGTAGTTTTGGAACACACACGTGTCTAAGGGGTGAAAATACTAAGTGGTTAGCTCAGTTCAAATAAGTGGTTCGCTGTGTGTAGTTTTGGAACACAAACTTGTGTCTGAGGGGTGGAATGTCTAAGTGGTTAGCTCAGTTCAAATAAGTGGTTCGCTGTGTGTAGTTTTTGAACACACACGTGCTGAGGGGTGAAAATACTAAGTGGTTAGCTCAGTTCAAATAAGTGGTTCGTTGTGTGTAGTTTTAGAACACACATGTGTCTCAGGGGTGAAAACACTAAGTGGTTAGCTCAGTTCAAATAAGTGGTTCGCTGTGTGTACTTTTGCAACACACACAGGGGTGGAAGGTGGACATTGGCGGGTGAAAGACGGAAACTTGCAATCCAGAACACAGCAAGAAACCATTTTTTTCGCGTACTTGCATAACCAACAAGCAAGAGCAAACCATGTGAACAAACTGTAAACCATAAACGAAGCAAGGTTTGACACCATCAACCCGGAACACATCAAGAAACCATTTTTTTCGCGTACAGGCATAACCAGAAAGCAAGATCAAACCATGTGAACAAACCATAAACGAGCAAACATCGACACCAGCAACCCAGAACACAACAAAATCTCATTTTTGGCATACATGCATAACCAGCAAGCAAAACCAAATCATATGAACAAACCCTAAAATCTAAACGAAGCAAACATCGACACATAGCAAGCATGTTTCACACCAAAAAACGTTAGGGTTTAGGGTCAATACCAATAATGCAAACGGTAAAGCTTCGACAATGGATTGGCGGCCGGAAAACGAAGGTGACAGTGGAAAAGGAACGCAACGGTGGCAAAAGGAACGCGAATCTTGTTGTTTCCTCTGTTCTCTCTCCTTCAGAGCAAGTGGGGGTAATGAGTGCAATGCGAAATGAGATATGCTTTTGCCTCTCAAATTGCCCTGCATTTTCAGATGACAAATGACAAAAAACACCTTTTGCAAAAAGACAAAGATAAACCACGTAAGCCAAAATCATTCGCGTTTTCTCTTTCATTGCCACGCGAGACAGCACTGCTACGTTGGAGTGTCAAACGGAAGTAAGAGAAAAACCAGTGTCAAAGTAACATTTTCCTTTCTATTAAAGTTCTTAAGGAACTAATTGATTATTTATTAATTTTTTATAGAGTTCATTAGTGCACAAAAGTTTTTGTTGAATTTTTAGAAGTGCACAAATTATTTAAATTCTTAATAAAATGTAAAAAGACTAATTAAAGAATTGTCCTCTTTAAAAATTCATAGAATTAGAAATGCTCTATAAAATTGATAAATTAATTTAATGTAGTTGGGATTTGAAAAATATTATCATTTCCTAAACAATGAAAAAAATAATAATCACATATAAAAAAAAATGTAATTTTACCTTAAAAAAATGCATTGAAGAGTATATGCATTTAGCAATATTAAGATTTTGCTAGCATCTAAGATATATCTCAACAACATCATTATCACTGATAAATGCACGTTCAAAGTTCAAAGAGTTGCAAATCTTCTCCTTCTCAAATATTTAGAGTATTTAAACAAAACCTCTACTTCTTAATTCTTTTTAAAAGTATTTTCGGTTGAACTCTTGGAAGTATATCCTAAATCCAAGTCCATGACTCATGGATTAACCGCACAAACAACAATTATATGCCATAAGCTATGTTTATTGGCCATGCATTGAATCTGAACTCTTAGTAATTAATTCTCCTAATATGTCTCATTGAATTATTAACACCTCTTACAGATAAAAAAACAATAATGGATAAAAAAGTATTGCACTTTAATTAAGAATTATGTAATACTTATAACACAACGCTAAACATATATTATATTATGATAAAATCTGAATCCAACTTTTTAATTTTCTATTGCCACTCATCAAAGCGTGTATCGGGTTTATAGCGAAGATCCTCATCTTCACCATATCTCTTAAGATCTTTTTAAAAAAATTTGACATGTCTGATCAAAGCTAGAAATGAAGTAACAATGCATTTGATAAACAAATGGATTATCATTGTTCGTTACTACTTGCTACTTGGTTCAACAATTGAATGATATCCATTAGAATATTTGTGGTTACAATTGAATACCCACTATATGAATTATGATAAAGCAAATTGGGCAATCATGTTGAACTTGGATGCAAGAATGATGGGTGAAACGTTTTTTCTTTTACTATGTAATCACTGCAAATGCTACGAATCTGATAATTAATTTTAGGTTTTGTGTGTGTTGTAAATTATATTTATGTCATTCTTTCTCTAGCTTTCAAATCTTACTCTAAAAAGGAAAATTTTCCCAAAGCCACATGGTTGTGTTCATGGACTTATCAATTTATTAAAAAACAATTAACATGGAACATGAAATACGAAGAAACCATTTTTGGAAATCAATAATGTAAAAACCAATAAACCACAATATTCTTATATATTAGGAATAAAAAAATTGTTTTAAGATTTTAGGTGAAATATGTATCATAATCTCCTATATCATCACTCATTAATATCAAATATTTCCTGGAAATCCTCTCAAATGATTCATCATTATAGTCTTTGAATTATGTTGTAACATTTAAAAGTGCCTTTCGAACCAAATAAGGATTTATGCTAAAACAAACTAAAGTAAATTAAACAAATACACATTTAACCATGCACGGAACAAAGTCAACTAAATAGCAACCTAGTCCAAGTGACTTTTATTTTTATGCATGCCACTAGAACATAGGCGTGAATGAATCAGGTTAGGAAACTTGTGAAAAGAAAATATTGCTTGATGATTTGTTTTGTTAGATAGAGGAGAAAGGGAAAGGAAATAAAGTGGAAGAAAAGAAAGAAACGAACAATAAACTTTTAGTTTTCTTTTTATCCTTGACATTAAGAATAAATTAAGCTATATTTGGGTAAGTTTGAGTTTTACTTTTTATAAAGTTTGAGTATGACCAATTCATTAGCTATAGTTTCCCTTAGGGACCTACTCTCACTTATAAAAGTATGAATTATATAAAAATAATTCATACGTTCTTGTCGGATAAGCTAATTTATTTTCATCTATAGTTACTGTTAATTATTGGTAGTTTAACTTTAAAAGTTAAAAAAAATATATTAATTAAGATGATTAAAGTAATAAAAATGACTTGAATGAAGATAATCAGATCAAGAAGGTATTTGATTCAAGTAAATAGTATATTCATGATTTTATGTATACTAATACATAAAGAAAATACTAGTTTTTATAATTCTTTTGATACACACATTTTTCTTACACTTTTACTCTTGATATTATAGTAACTTTTTTTGTTATTTTAGTAAATATTTTTTATTATAATAATAATTACTATATCCGCACGATAAAAAATATATAGTCAAACATACACATTGTAATTTCATAACTTTATACTTCTACACTAATGCATAAAGAAAATGTTCTTTTCGGCAAAATTTCCTTTCTAGTGTAATTTTCTTTGAAAATTCTCGGAATGGGTGAAAGAAATTTTAGAAATTTTAATTTCAAGGATGGATAAATCATGCAAAAATTGAAATTTTACTTAAATTTACTTTAATTGAAATTATGTCTCATTAGCACCATTTTAATGCAATTATAATAGAGCCGAAATTGTGAAAAGTGAGCACTATTTCATGTGAATTAAATAAACTTAAATTAAAATAAATCAATAAGGAGAAATTAATTGTATATGATAAAAACCACCAAGCCTTCTTATCCACGTTTATATAATCCTAAATAAAATTAATTAAACCCTATACTATAACTACCTTTAAATGAATTAAATATATATATATATATATATAAGTTAGTTACCTATAATTGTTGTTTTGTTTTAATCAATTAGGAAAAAATAATTGTAACTGACATAAATTACCAAACCTCTACCTTCCGTATGTAAAATCTTAAAGTAAAATCAATTAAATATATAAGTTAGTTACAGGATTATTTAGTTTATTTTTTAATCAAAATTACAATTAATCAATTAGAAGAAATTAATTCTAAACCTAATTTAAGATTATACAAACTTAGAGTTAAACACTTGGTGATTTATGTCCGTTACAGTTAATTTTCCCTAAGTTTATTGTAATTTTTGTTAAAAAAAACTACATAACCACTATATATAACCAACAACTTATGTATTTTAAAAATTTTCAATAAAAATTCGGCCGTTATTTTCTATAGCTATTTTGATTTATACTATTTTATAATTTTATTTCTGTCGTTATGATTATTATCGTAACTATTTTTCTATTTTGATAATTTCCTTATTAAAATAATGTTATTTTAATTACGAACTCATAGGACAACGCCGAATTTTTACACCTAAAAAGAAGGTAAATACATATAACTTATTTTTATAAACTTTTATTTTAATATATTATCAGCATTAAATTTTATAGCTTTTAATAATATGCTTCTTTTTTATTCAATACTTGAATTGTATCATTGCATTTAGTATAAGAAAAAAAAGTTATTTTTTAATATCACCGTCCAAATCCCAGTGGGGCTAATTACACCCTAAACTTGGAGACTTTGTTCTAATCTCATCACATTCTTTACATATATTTTATGCAACCTTAATACATTTAAATTTTAAATTTCCTAAGATACGTTATATCAATTTATTTATTTATTAAATTAATAATAGTATAGTACTTTACATTTAGACACATCGTTTGTTACCGTTGACAGACAAGAGCCTGCGCTTGACGAGTGTAGTGGGTCCCACCCAGTTTCGAAAATCAAGGCAGAGACTTCGGTGTCCGCTCACTAACGACACCACTGTTTGCGTTTGCTATATACTTCTCACTTTCACCTCCACAATGTCCGAACTCCAACCCTTCCTTGTCGTTTTATTGTAATAATTATTGTTGTTATTGTTTTTGTTGTGTTTTCATCTCCTTTTTAAGTGTTTCACATGGAGGTTTCCGACACGGCGGCGAACCGGCCCGACTCGGGTTTCAGGGCGGAGATCGATACATCGGCGCCGTTCGAATCGGTCAGGGAAGCCGTCTCGCGGTTCGGCGGCGTTGGGTACTGGAAACCCATTATTAACAGTCTTGGCAATAAGCATTTTGCGCCTGAGGTAACAACCCATTGGCGTCTTTTTGTTTGAAGTGTGTGATTCGAGTGGTAACGGCATTGCACAAAGGAAAAGTTTCGACCTTTCTGGTTTTGTGTAGTTTTTGCTTCTGCCAACTCTTTGTTGTTTGTGGTGTTGTGATAGGAAATGGGATTTGATATTTTTATTGTTGTTTTGTTAATTAATAGAGTTAATAGTTGTTTTGTCAAGTTTATGTTTTTTTTTATTGTTTGTGGTTTTTGTTCTGCTGAGTTTGGTTTGGATCTGAAGGGCAGTGATCTAAAGTAAAACAGTATAAATTGTGAATCTTAACAAAATGTGGGAAGTAGATGGTATTAAAGTTCAAAATCATTTATATTTTTGTTTTTGTTTGTTTGTTTATTTATTTATTTATTTATTTTCGGGTACTGTGCTAGCTGCTAAGAACCCTTCGCCATGACAATGAAGGTCATGTTAGCTGGATTATATTTTTTCAGTCTAATATTTTCGTAGCTTTTTTCTATTTGGATAAGGGCAACTTAAAATGCAGTTTTTTAGTTTTTTTTTTTTTTTATGTTGTTTTCAAATTATAATTGAAGTTTCATCTCAATATTAAAGGTCAATGTAAGTTCTTGAACTATAACTCCGGTTTTGATGGAAGAACTGCACCAGAAACATCTGAGGAATTTCCTTTTTTAAGTTTTGTCCATAATATAATTCTGAAGACAGGATCATTTTCTGATGCATAACTAAGCAGTTCTCGTTTGTCTCCATTCTGAAGACGCATAGTTGATACTATAGTACCTCATTTTTGTGTGAATGTTTACTTTCAGTTTTATTTTAGCATTTGTATTGAGTTAATTTCACAATTAAAGTTTCTTTCTTCTTTTTTTTAGCTGCATCACACAGAAGAGCTTGACCCTGGAAAATTGGAGGAGCAAGCTTCTGTATTGGAAAAAGAGCTGATCCTGAAAGAAAGGGAAACTCTCGATGTCTTGAAAGAGTTGGAAAGTACCAAAAGGCTTGTGGAGAATTTGAAATCGAAGTTGCAGAAAGAAGAATCTGAAGCGAAACTGAATTTTCAAATGAGTGTGTGCAATGATATGTCTTCTGTTAAGAAAGAAGATAAGGAAAACCAAGCGAGTAATATTGTTCAGGATTTGAAGGAAGGTTGTATCCCTTGTCCTTCATCAGCCCCGGGATTAATACTAATGGAATTGAAGCAAGCAAAATTGAATCTGAACAGAACCACAAGTGATATTGCTGATGTTCGTGCATCTGTTGAATCACTCAATAAGAAGTTAGAGAAGGAAAGACTTTCTCTTGAGAAGACACGGGATAGGCTAACTCAGAATTCTTCAAAGATATGCTATCTTGAGGAAGAGCTGAACCAGACAAAACTAAAACTGCTTGTGGCAAAAGATGCTGGTTTGGATAACCCTTCAGATGTTACAAAAGAGCTCCAGCGACTGAGTTCTGAGGCTGAGCATTTCAAGAAAATGGGAGAAGCTGCTAAATCAGAAGTCTCCAAAGCAATGTATGAGATTGAACAGACAAAAACTATGATAGAAACTGCTGAAATCAGGTTAGTTGCAGCCCGAAAAATAAAAGAAGCTGCTAGAGCAGCAGAAGCTGCAGCTCTTGAAGAGATCAAAGCTTTATCTCATAATGATAATTCACCTGGAGAGTGTATGCAGAAGCATGATGGAATTACCCTTTCCTTTGAAGAGTATGCTGCACTCACCTGCAAGGCGCGCGAGGCCGAGGAACATTCTAAGAAGAGAGTTGTGGATGCTATGCTTCTAGTTGATGAAGCAAATGTATCAAGAAAGGACATTTTGAAGAAGGTAGAGGAAGCCACAGAAGAAGTTAAAACCAGCAAGAAGGCCCTTGAGGAAGCTCTAGAAAGGGTAGAGGCTGCAAATCTAGGAAAGTTAGCAGTTGAAGAGGCCTTAAGGAAGTGGCGGTCCGATAGTCACAAGCGGCGAAACTCCATACATAGCTCCACCAGGTTTAAAAATGCTTACCCTTCTCACCATCGGAAGGAATCTCGGTTACTTGATGTCAATGGGTTGAATCTGGTGAATGATGAGGCCAAGCCAGTTCTAAAGCCAACAATGTCCATAGGACAAATACTGAGTAGAAAGTTGATGATGCCAGAGTATGAAACTGAAACTATGCTTGGAGAAAGAATCTCTATGAAAAGGAAGGTTTCTCTTGGTCAGATGCTAGGTAGACAAAACGCAGATGCATCCTTTGACAGGCAAGCTGAGAAGGAAAATAGCCAGAAGCCATTTTGTGCAAAGAGAAAGAAATTTGGATTTGGTAGATTCTCCCTTCTTTTGACAAAACAACAAAAGAAGAAACCAACACTGAACTTGAGGTGATGGCTTTCTTGATCATCTTATGCTTACAAACTAATGTTTGCATCTTCAATCCTTTCCCACATATCCACTTATTATGCCTGATTGAGTAGATTATTGTCTGTTGCATTCTTTTACCTTTGCTTGTATATTAACTAAAGTTTGTTCATCACTTGTGATGTTATTTGTAGAGATGATTTATGTCAATTTAACTCTTGTAAGCTGATGTTATATTTCTGGTATGCCTGAGGTTGTTCTGTATTTTCTCCCTCTACACATTACATATGTTGACATGCTGTAGTTTTACACATAGTTTTAAGTTATCATGTCATCATGGCTAGAACATAATTATAGATTTTGTCCATAAATAATCTCTATGAGATCTTTCCTTTCAGTTTTATTATGTGTTCATCTACAAGATTAAAACTTGAAAATCTTGAGTAAGAGGGTAGCTTGTTTGGACAAATTTCTTTCTCCAAATTAAAATGTCACAGTATTATGATATAAATTAATTATTGTATAACTAAAATATGATTTCCATGTTCAAAATATGTATCTGTGTAAAATATTTATTTAAATTTTAATTATAATATAATTTATATGGTAGAAGTATTTATTTACTTAAAATATAATTATATAAAAATAACAATTTATTTTTATGTAATCCGTGGTCTAAAATACGAGTTTCTTATATGTTTATGGATTATCACATAGCATAAATTTATTAATGGAAAGCATTTTTAAAATAAAAATAATTTTTTAGCAACTACTTGATTTGACGAAGTTATATAAGTATAATTATCAATGTACTTAAATTTGTTGCTAATGAATTTTTATCAATGATTTGTTTTTCATGACACGTTTATGCTTTGGTTGAGGAAGTAGATTTGAATAAGTGTGAGTGGATTGTTTCTAGATGGTGAGGTTGTTTAGATTAATGAGAAAAATTTTAAGTGATGTGCTAAGTGTTATTGATATCTTTATTTTTTTTAATTAATAAATTTATAAAAAAAATTAAAATGTGTGTACGAAATTGTATATTTGGTTAAATTAAAGAAAATATGATTAGAGTGATTAGTTACATTATAATACTCATACATATAATAGTGAATATAGTATAATTATATAAACATCATTAGAAGTTATTGCAAAGTCATCAATTTTGTGCTCGACGTGGTTAGTCCCACGTGCACTCCATCAAATTTTGTGTGCATATTCATATGCAAACTATCTAATATGGTATGTATATACATCCTCAAATTATTAATTCTTATTTGCAAGTCTTTAATACTAGTCATAATCTGTGAAAACATTTGACTATCATGGGGCAATGGGGACTAGTGTCTAGAGTATGGGTTGTTGAATATCGTAATCCAGTTTTGGTGGCTCTTCATTGTCTTCACCATCATCATCCACCATACCATATTGTCACTTCAAATATTTTCAATTTGTGTAATGTTTTTTTAGCAAAATAATTTGACTAGTCCAGGTGCACAAATGCCTCGAAGGATAAGTCCACGCTGCAAACATGTAGGATTTGTTAACCAGCAAGGTGTATGAAAGCACCATATTATTATCTCTACATTTCAACATGTGTTACATAATTTGATGTGACCAATTAATAAATATGTCTTCGTGTAGTAGTTGAGAAATAATTGTGAACTGTGGGATCAATATGTGAACATAGGCATAATGAAGTAGTTTGTCGTCCACATTCAAATGTCTATGTTCTAGAGATTTTGACCCTCAAACTCTAGTCTAAGCATTGAATTCAATGGGCTTTAGTAGTCGTAATTCAGCCTTTTCAAGATGTTTGGCTATGACAAGTGCACTCCATCGTACTTAAGTCTGGTTAACAACATCCAATCACATGGTGTCACAATGATCTTCCTGTTGTTAACCTCACTGAGGAGGTTATTTTCTTTTGTTATTTTCTTTTATAAGACCTCCATGATGTCGTCGTAGTATGAACCTTTAAGCATAAGAAATTGTTATAGACCTTGGTATACTAAATGCTCTTAAAAGTGAAATCCTTTGTACAAACTATGATAAACTCATGACCATCGATAACATAATTTTCTTAGCATAAAAATGGGATGCATAATGAGCCATCTGCTCCCATTGGTTGAAAAATCTTGTTTGGTTTAACAATTCCTCAACCCTACAGTCATATGTAACAGGGATTGCATCATCATCAACTAGGATTTTTTTCTGGACAATGTCTCATACTTCTGTGTCTTTTATTACAAGAAGATGATGTTGTAGTTACAAACATAACAAAACATAAGACCATGACACTTATAATTGCAATGTAAGATGCATTAATAACTATAAATATGGTTCAAACATACAATAATACAACAAATATTGCATAACATTACAAATTACCAAGACAAACAAAAATATAACATTATCCAAGAAAAAACAATACAACATAATTGAAGAAAAGCAAAATACAAGGTTTAAATAGAAGCTTGTATTATTTCTCCTAGTCATAACATCTAATAACTTCTTCTGGCAACGATTGGGGCCATGCTAAATAGAAGCTGGTTACTATACAAAGCTTCATAATATTAGTCAAATATGTCTTCATCCTTAATATTCATTTCAACTAACATCTGTTATATCTTACTTTTTGAGTAACAGACATATGAGTAGTGATGTCAGTTTTGCACGTGTTCACGAAATGTTGCATTGTGTTAAATATCAATGGATGACACTATTGCCTTGTTGCATTGCATGACTAACATCATCAAGCTTCGTAGTCAAAATGGGGAATTGGGCGTCCATAACGTTAACCATGAGTGCTTTTCTCTTTGAACCCCTTGACAATGACATACCTTTTGAGGGTGCAAATGGTGTTGATTTTGTGCAAACGTTCCTTAGTGTCATGATCAATTGTCGATGCCTCTAGTATGTATTCTATGTGGTTTTCATTTAGGTTAACACTAAAACCTTGAGTCTGCAAACGTCGTCTAACTTGTCGGGGTGTCTGGACTCCAGTCCCACTAATATGATCTACCCCTCAAATGAGGTTGTAATGTTACCATGAGATTGTAATGTCAAATTGGTTTAACCCTTCATTTACTCGCGATTGGTTTAACTTGAAAATAAATTTGAGGGTCAATTTCAATATAATAAACTTGACATATTTGGGAATAGTCAATCTTAAAGCAAATATTGCATTGGGTATCTTTTTGACTAGGTCATCCTTAGACTTCGTCTTCCGTTTCAAATGTTTTAGTGTATTGGTTCCATGCAAATCCACTAAGCCCACAGAATAAATCGTGTACCTCGCACCATGTGTCCTTCATGACATTGTCTATTTTTTATATTAATTTTTGTTAGGCTTATGTTGTCCAAATGTAGTTCACAAATTGGACCACGGATATGGATTTACGCCTGCTCTCAACTGTGATAGACGAGGCTTGCTTGGGGAATAGGACGGACGACAGTTGGACGACTCAAGTGTACAACAACATCGTGGATGCTCTCCGCCAATCTGGTTTGGCGGGACTAACAAAAAATAACATAAAAAATAGACAAAATGTAATGAATGACATGAGCGCGAGGTCCATGATTTATTTAATGGGCTTAGTAGATCTACATGGAACCAATTCATTGAAACATTTGAAGCGGAAGATGAAGTCTGAGATAACCTAATCAAGGTAAAAGATGCAATATTTGCTTTAAGATTGACTATTCTCAAATATTCACCCTCAAACTTATTTTCAAGTTAAACCCAACACGAGTAATGGAGGGTTAAACTAATCCGACATTACAACTTCATGGAGGAGATCTAGGGGGTAGATGGTTTCACTGAGAGTGGAGTCTGGACACTCTGACAAGTTAGACGGTGTTTGTAAACTCAGGGGTTCAATGTTAACCTAAATGAAGATCACATGTTATACATACCAGAGACACCGATATTTGATCATGACACTGAGGAGCCTTTCGCATCACCACCCGTTGATTCATTCAGTCTAGCTGCAATGGAATCTAAACCTTTCTCCACCCTCAAGTGGTACGTCATAGTTAAGGGGTTCAAAGAGAAAAACACTCATCGTTGACATTATGGACGTCCAATTCGTCAGTCTGACTACGAAACTTAATGATGTCAGTCATGTAATGCGATAAGGCAATGACAATATAGATAGATTGACATCCATTGCTTATGAACACAATGCAATATTTCGTGAATGTGTGCAAAACAGACATCTTCACTCATCTATCCATTACTCAAAAAGTGAGATATGGCATATGCTAGTTGAAATGAACATTGGGATGAAGACATATTTGACCAATGTTACAAAACCCTATATACTAACCAACCTTTGGTCATTCTTCTATTTGGCATACTCCCAAACCGTCGTCTCAAGAAGTGTTATGACTAGGAATAGTTTGTTTTTCTTCGATTATGTTATATTTTGTTTGTCCTAGTAATTTGTAATCTTACGCAATATTTGAACAATACAACATGTTTGAAATCTTATGTTGTAATGATAAGTGTCATGGTATTATGTTTGTAGCTTTGACATCATCTTCTGGCAAAAGACACAGAGGTATGAGGGGTCGCCTAGGAAAAACTTTAACTAATGATAATGCAATCCTTCCTACTCAGGACTATAGGATTGGGGACTTGTTAAATCAAACAAGGTTTAGCTAACAGGAGTAGATGGTTCAATATGTGTTTCAGTTTTATGCCAGGAAAATTCAGCCACCGAAGGTTATAAGTTTGTCATGGTTTGCACAATAGGGATTTCACTTTCAAGAGCATTTGATGTACAATGGTCTGCAATTTGAAACGCTTAAAGGTCCGTACTACTGCGATGTTATGAAGGCTTTTGATTTGAACCTCAAAATTACAAAAGAATGTCATCTCCTCAGTGGAGTTAACAATTGAAAGATCATTGTGACACAATGTGATTGGATGTTGTTTGCTAGACTTAAGTATGATGGAATGCACTTGTCATATCCAGACATCCCTGAAATGTTGAACTACGACTGGCAAAAGCACATTGAACTCAATGTTTAGACCAAAGTTTCAAGGTCAAAATCTTCGAAACTTAGACAGTTTGAATATGGATGATAAACTACTTCATTATGCCTACGTCCACATACCGATCTCACAATCCACAAATTTTTCTAAACTATTGCATGAAGACATATTTATGTTATGGACAATTAAAAACAATATATTCATCAATTGGTTGCGTCAAATTATACAACACATGCTGAAATGTAGAGATAATAACATGGAGCTTTCGTATGCCTTGTTGGTTGCACAAATCCTACCCACAACGTGGATTTATTCCTTGAGGCATCTATGTACTTGGGCTGGTCAAATTATTTTGTTAAAATTGCATAAATTAAATATTTTGAAGTGAATGATGTGTAACAATGTGGTATGATGGCAGATGACGAAGAACCACCACAACTGGATGACAATATTCACAACCCACACCTCCATGTACTGTACCAGACCTCCTGTTCTCTCATGATGGTTAAATGTTTTAACAAATTTTGACTGGTATTCAAGACTTGGAGCAACGATTTTTAATAATTTTAGACAGATATGTACAATAAATTACTTAATTTATATATAGATATGTATTCAAGATTTGACAAAGTGCATATTCAGATTAATCAAGTCCAGTACAAAATTAATGACTTCGATAACAATTTTTAATAATGTTTATATGATTGTGTTATATTTACTATTTATCAATTAATACTTTTAACATGATTGATCAATCTAATAATATTTTATTGTTTTCTCTAATTCAACCAAATTTACAATTTTATACATACATTTAAAATTTTTTCTTTTAACTTTTTCAAGCATGAGATTCAACCATTTCTATTTTCATATACGATTGAAAATTAAAATTTAAACAAATTTCAATCAATGTTTCTAATTTAATAATTTCAAAAATGAGAAAATAATCTTAAATCCAACAAATATCTCATTAATTTATTTAAAAACTAATTTCAAATTTAAAAAAATTTGATTATTTTTTTACTTTTCAAATTTGATTTTTCTTTACTTTTTACCCAATAATATGAAATTCAACCACTTCTATTTCCATGATAAAAAAAATCAAAATTTAAACAAATTTCAACTAAAAGGATAAATTTATAATTACACATCTTGATCATTTGAAAATAAAAATATCAATCATCACAATAAATTTGTTATATTTACTTTTTTATCATTTTATTTCACAAAAAATAATTTATAAATTTATCAATTAAAAAAGTAAAAATATCAGTAACACTTATTATATCACTGACAAATTTTTGGTTCAAACAAAATATCAATCATACACGTTGAATTCAAATTCATACAAAAAAAAAATCATATCAAAGAAACTAACTTCAAATAATTTCCATCATGTTTTTTCTTATTTTAATTTTATAAATTTGAATAAAATGGTCCGAACTAATCAAATTCAACTAAACTCATTATTTGTGACATTAATTTCAGTTTTACATAAAAATTACGCAAACCCAAGTCAGTCCAACACAGTTAATTTTGAATAAAATGGTCCGACTAATCAAATCTAACTAAACTCATTATTTGTGACAATAATTTGAGTTTTACATAAAAGTTACGCAAACACAAGTCAGTTCAACACAGTTAATTTTTATCACGTTAGATAATAAGTTTCGAAAAAACTCATTCAATATGAAATATTTGATATTTTAAATTGTTGTTATTATTTATTTATATATTTTTAACTATTTATTTAATAAATTTCTAAAAAACTAAAATTCAAAATTATTATAATCCAAACTCTTTAACTTGAATTGAATTAATAATAAATTTTAAACTAGAATCGAAGGATCAAAACGAAGAATTAGAAAGAAAAAAAAATCAATAGCCATTGTGATGGAATTTTCTTTTTTTCTTTTCAAAACTGATATAGCCAAATAGTAAAGTGAAAAGGTAAATAAAAATAATTAAAAAATAAAAATAAATAATAAACGTGATAGGAATAATAACCTTTCTGTGACCTTTCCCTTCTCCAAACCCTCGTAGTTGCACCTCACATTTCTTTGAGACATTGCCCTAATTTCTTCCACAACAGGCAATCTTCCTTCTTCATTCCTATGTCGTTTGTTATAATTAACGTTTTCCCTTATCATAATTGTCTCCTTAATTTTTCATCTTTCTTGTTCAATACATAATAATATATGTCTCCTTTGTTTTTCTGTTCATGCAATTCAAACTGGTTTATTTTCTGTTGTTATCTTCGTTGGTTCCACATTTATTGTTATGTCACTTATTGTAGCATGGTTACATATGGTGCATATTTGTATTATTGTTAATCTCTACATAATGAATATTTAATTGATAAGTTTGTTTGATCATGTTGTTGAAAATATATTTTGATGCTGCATATATTCGCTTTAGCTGAAGATTGATTCTGTATACGTGTATATCTTTGTAGTACCCCTTAAAGTTTTTGGGCTTCTGTATTTTTTTTTTTTTTTCTGGTGGAATTTAACATTGGTTTTTGAAGTGCTTGTCACAGGGATTATGGAGGGAAGAATGGGGCTTTTGTTTCTGTTTTTGGTGGGCGCTGCTTGGGTTTGTGATGCAAGGGAGCTAGCAGACTGTGGTGGTAAGATTGTTAGACTAACTTTTTCTCATCCCTTTGCTTTTTACTGTCATGCTCAGTGAGATGCATAGAACATAGTCACATATTCCTCCTGAGGGTTTGTTATGATAAACTTTTTGTAAGTATTTTAGGCAAAAAAGTAAGAATTTTCTTTTACAAATTAACATATATAAGCTATTTTACCTTATTGAGAAACTCGTTTTACTTTTATTTTTGTTCTTTAATAAGTGTTTACAAAGAAGTTTATTCAAATGCAGTCTCATCTTATTTCTGATTGTATATATCACTTATGATAATCAAGCATAGCTCATTGAATTGCTCTGATCAATCTGTAGAGGTTTTTGTGCTCATTTGATGGGAAAGGAAGACCAATCGTAACATTCCTCTCCATAATAAGCCTTACAATTGTGTGACAATTTATAAATTTCCCTTTCGTTTAGATAAATTGATGTAAGAAGTATGGATGAAGTTATCATATTCAGGCACTTTTGATAAGTTTTCAGTACAAAAGATTCCAATTTGTCAAAAATGTAACAGCTGTGTCTTAGTTCTCATTAGACCACTGAAGCAAAAATGTTAATTGCTTAACATATTGTGCAAATAATTTATGTTAAAGAATGGTTATAATTTTGAAATACAAATGCAACTTCAGTTCGAATTCATCTTGCTAACATATTTTCCATGCAGAAGTAAACAGGAACTCAGATGTGTGTGAACTTTGTGAGAAATATACTGCTGAGGCCCTTGATTATCTGAATGATAAAGAGAACCAAAGAGAGATTATTGATTCACTTCACAATAAATGTTATCAGATGCTCTCTTTCAAACAGCAGGTTGGTCTGCTTTCCTAGATCTGTATTTGTAGTTATTCTCAGTGGTTGCAAAAATTAACTTTATTTCCAGTTGTTCTGTTTAATTATTCTACCAGTAATCTGGGCTCAGTTTTGGTTACAAATATGATAATTATACATATTTTAGTTTTGATACACATAACTGTTAGGACATAAGGAAAAAGAGGTTAGTGAGACTTGGCAAGTTGGCAGATAGTTACACAGATGGAGGTAGGAGTTAGCTTAGATACGAAAATAGGATGACTTAAGGGAATAAAATTCACTCAGACTTGTTAGTTGGCATTATTAAATTGAGCATTTTCTCATAAAAAGGAAAACTTTGGAAGATAATTCTCTCCTTTGTTGATAATCAATATTCGAAACATGCAGCAGCATTATTTTCTTATAGCCTGTTTCTAGTTTCCTAAACAAAAACACAACCAAGTTGTTTGTGGACTTTCTTTGGAGAAAATTGTTAAATAAATTAGTGATTTAAGACATAATAATTGGACAAGCTGTTTGGCTGGAGCAATAACAGCAAGTTGATAACAAGACAGAATTGCAGTTTTATCATAGGTGGAGATTTAAAAAGAAAAACTTAGAATAGGTAGTTTTTAGAGATAAGAGTTTGTTAGCAGAAAGGAACCCTTTATTAGGAAGCTTAGAAGAAAAAGGGAGGGAGTTTATGAGATTTGAGAGACTTGTAATTGGAATAATCCGATGGAAAGAAGAGTGCTCCTTTATAAAAAAATTTGTACATTTGGTGAAATAAGACAGTTTGATTTTCTTTTCATTGTTTTTCTTTGTAAATAGTGTTGATTCCTAAAACAAGGACTTATGAATTTATAGGTTGAATGTAATGAATCAGAAGTTGTAGACTCTATATTTGCTAATATATATTTATTCTATATTGCACAGTGCATTGAATTGGTGGATTATTATGCCCCACGTTTCTTCTCAGAAGTCGCATCAGTTTTGCCTAGGGAACTTTGCAAACAGGTCCACCTCTGCCAATCTGCAAACATTTCTTCACAAGTTCAAGGAAATAGTTGTGACTCTTGCAAAGATACTATTTCAACCATACTGGTTAAGTTGAATGATCCTGACACCAAGGTTAGTAATTTAGCCTCCTAGTGTCAAAGTAGACTGTTACTTAAGAACACACTCTGTATATTATTTAAAATTTATTCAGAACTACAAAATCATAATAAAATTATCAAAGACAAAAAAATCGATTGTATTTTTAATTTCCAATAAATTTCAATAAATAAGAAATAATATATTTAAAAAGTGTGTTAAAAGAGTGTGTTTGTGACATTTCATATCAAAGTTGGTCTTATGCCCTCCTTGGCATGAGAATTTTCTGCACTTTCTTGTCACATAAGGGTTTTTTTACATATTTTCTGTACACTTGCAAATTAGACTTTTCTTTCCTTTTTCATTTGCTGGGATGGTTTGCAGTTATTTTGAAATTAACAGGATATGATACGTGACATATACCTATTGAAGAATGTATAAAAGTTATATAATCAATATATATTACAATTATGTAAATCCAAATTAAAATCACATTATTAGACATTGTCAAAATAAAAAATTATAAATTATTGTCATCATAAATATTAGTGCTTTACAGATTAGATACTTGGTCGGTAAGTATCAGTAAAGTATCCTAGAGCATCGGATACATGTTGGATACGAATACGAGATATTGATTGAGGCATTGGTGCATCATAGATTATGTTCAATGTAATGTTCAATGTAGCGTATGTTCAATGTATTTGTCCTGTTTTGTTATGAGAAGGATAGATATGCAAAATAATAGCAAACGTATTATCAATGTTTGAAATTGAAAATATAGCCATCATATGCGAAGGACATGACTGCGGCTTGCATGTGTACCAGGAAGAATCTGCATTACCCTCAGAAATAATTTTATCTGAATTTTAGATGTGCTTTAATTTTATTCTTGTAACATACGCTACCAAACAACATAGCACTCAGAAAACCCTCCCATAAAGACTAGTTGCTAAGAGAGGAAAACTAAGTCACTTGATATTGTTTTACTGAGCATTTCATATTACTTGATATGAAAGTTACATATGCATAATACCTAAGTCCCTGTCATATACATTTGACCCTCTCTAGACTTCTACTTTTTCGTTGAAAGCCTTCTAATATGTTTGTTTTGACCCGACTCTGCAAGTGTCTTTACTCCACGTTTTTGTCACTTTTTGTTGCATATGAAACTAACTATTTAAAATGTCAGCTTGAGATAATGGAGGCACTGTTGAAGGCATGCAATTCTATGGATCAGTTGGCAAAGAAGGTGAGAAAATTCAGGAAAATTGTATCTTTCGTTTGCTCTCTTATTTACTAAATTCCGTTGTATTCTTAGACACCATCTTGCATTGAATCTATCCTTTCAATCCAAAAAAAGATTTTTCAAATTTTTATCCTGGTCTTACCAAAAGAAATTTTGTAGACATAGTTTTGGCCCACAGGAATTTTCATTTGATGGTTTCTCTTCGCTGTCAACCTCCTTACCTAGCCAATAATTGACCTCTTGTGTGCAAATTGTTGACAGTATTCTCACTTCACCATCCAAAGGATTGTCCAACCAAATAAATCAAATAATTGTGTTCTGTTGGAACTGGATAAACTTTTCTTTTTGTGGGGCACCAATAGAGTTGAAAGTATATAAATCTCATGAAAAAAAGGTTAAGATCGCCTAAAGTCTAATAACAATAATAATAATAATAATAATAATGGATAAAATTTATACTCACTTCTTCAAGTGTTTTTAGTAGTGTTTTTGCAATCATATTTGTGTTTCATTTTGGTAATCTATAACCTTAAACATGAACTTTTATCATAAATTATCAAAATTAAACTCTAATTTGAATTAAAAATAAAATAAATGTCTTTTTAGTGTATGCATTGACATTTAAATATCTTTTACATCATTGTCTAATAGTGTGTGTGTGTGTATATATATATATATAGTTTGTATTGACTTTTATGATAATTACTTTAAAAGGTTACCACAAGGAAAGTTTTTAATCGGAATCAACTCATGCTTGTTTTTGCTGATCCAAAAAAAAACTCATGCTTATTAAACTATAAAAAGTAAATTCAAATGCACATAAAATTGCATCTAGGTTTGTTATAAAAAGATTAGTTAAAGTTTAGGCAGAGCAACCTGGATCAATCATATTCTCTTAAGGGTATTCCTGTCACTTGAGCTGTTCATACCTGTTCCTATTAGGCAAATTCTCACACCAAAGAGAAGCATTACAATGATAATTTTCATAATCAATTATTTCCTCTTGTCCAAGGTTTTATTTCTAATAGTGATTTTTTTTTTTTTGCAGTGCAAGAGGATGGTTTTTGAATATGGACCTTTGATTATTGTCAAAGTAGAGAAGTACCTGAAAACAATAGATATATGCACTACATTACATGTTTGCCCAGCTTCCACTGCAGCTAGCAACAAGGAAGCCTCGATCATGGAAGAAGTACCTTTGATTTCTGACTCTTAATCATGCAGAAGAGTTCTATTACATGCATAGTTCTACTCCTGATGTTTCTATCTAAACTAAAATCCATGTGCTTGTAACTATGTGTTTCTGATACACAGCTGCTACTCTCATTAAAGGTCAAAGAATATGATTGTGTGATGCCACTGTCTTACATGAGTTTCTTCATTTTGAAAGAGTGGCATTTAAGTTCCAAAAAATGTTTTTGTTTATTAACTACTTTTCGGACAAATTGAAAAAACATAGTAATTATTACTTGATAAATAATATTATTATCATGCTTATATTTCTCATAATAAATTAATATTGAATAAATTTCCCCTGCTTGATGGGAATTAAAAAGAAATTTTGAAACTTGATTTCATTGTATTAAAATTTAGAATTTATCCTTTTAAAAAGAAAAAATATATTTTAAATTAAGGGTGTGATTATTTTATTAAAAAATTGAAGTCCCTGATTTGATCACTGTAATTTATTATTATAATAATAATAATTAAAACAATAATAATAATTATTATAATAATCATATTTTTATAATAAAATAATAATAATACGACAAAAAAAAGTTTTTATGGTTTAATAACTATAGATTTTATCAAGTTATTCATACACAAGGTAGAAGAAAGAATCCCTCATTCTCATGTTTTTTGCGTTTGGAAGGCATTCACTTCCTTTACTCATTACACCACTCGGATATTTATTTTCGTAATATCCATAATATTATTTTTTTTATTAGACATTGTTGAGTCATTCTTGTCACTAATTTACCCATTGTTTCTTCTTTGCTATGCTGGGTTAGATAGGGTAATTTTAAGGTTTCTTTAGGCATAATCGTGACAAGAGAAGTTTTGTTTTTGTGTTGCTTATTTGAGTAGTGATAAACTAAGTTGTATAGAGAAATATGTACATTTTTCTTCTTATGTTTTCCCTTGCCTTTTTTTATACAATAGATTTATTTTCACAAGTTTGGAAATGTTAAGAATGTCTAGTGTGGTCTTGTATGATGAATCTTCTAATGACATGCATCTTGTTTGAGCATATGAACCTTACGTATGGCATTTAAAGCTCCAATGTTTGATCATTATTGTTATTAGATGATTATTATATTTAGTTAGTTAGGATTTTTTTTTCTCTTATATAGTTAGTTACGTTGTAGCTAGTTTCATATATACCTAACCTAAATAACATTTTGAGAGTTTTATCGTAGTGTTTGTATAGTTCATATTCATCTTCTTTGTCATTTGCTTTTTCTTATTTGAATATGTGCTTTTTGTAAATTGTATAATCATTATATGTTGTCTTTGTATGTTTTCACCAAAAATGATTTTATAGATATGTTATTTCTTCTTATCACATTGTGTCTTTCAATCTTTCTTTTTGTATTTTTATTCTAAGTTCACTAATCTGTCTAATATTTTTATTTACTTTTATGTGAATTTCTTGATTAGATAACCAACAAATTTGGTTCTAATTTACTCTACATTATTAAGGGGTTAATTTGTTATAAAGATCGATTTTCTTTGTTTTTGTTTATTTTGTTATGAAAAAAATCTTTAAAAAAATGGCCAACACATTCAAGATTGGAAAGTTTATAGGAGTGAAGAATTTCAATTTATGGTATAAAGATGTGTGCTCTGTTTACAGAATGGAAAGTTTAGACGCCCTTGTGTGGTGCAAAACTATATATGGAGGGATCAGTTTTAAGAATGAAAAAAAGGCTCACTCTTTAATCCTTTTGTCTCGAATGAATTTCTTTACACGTTAAAGAGTAAAGAAATTTTTTCTTGATTGTAGTTGAAGCTAGAGAAGTTGTTCATGAAAAAGTTTGTATGTAGTAAATTGTTTCTTGACAAATAGTTGTTTGTCTTTGCATGAAGAAGGGTCATTAAGCATCTTGATGAGATCAACACAAATGAAATTGCAAGACATAGATTTGAAGATGGATGATGAAGATCTACAAAGGAGGTAAGTCTTGTCTCTATAATAGAGAGATTCAACAAGTGTCTAATATGATTGCGACAATCTTTCCCCCTTTAACAATTGTTTTGCTGGGAATCGAATTCATGAACTTTGATACCCATTGTTAGATCAAACTCTTACCACTAGGCCAAAAGCTATAATAGTTGGTCAGAGTGCGACTCTTTTTACTTAAGAGTGTGACAACCTAAGTATCACAATTCGAATATGACTTAACCCACCTAACTTCTGTCACAAAATACGACAATAAATGCAACATAGGTTGTTTGACAATATGGCAAGAATCATAAACTTTTGTTTTTATCAAAATATATCTTACTATAATTTTTGCAAATATGATCAAGAACTTTGTTTGAAATGTAACCACGAATGCTATAGATTAACATTATCATCATGATTTGAATTATCATTAACTTGTTTTGAATAAACAACATTCATATTTATAAAAATTGATATGCTATACAAATAATTATGAAGATCAACTTTACAAATCATCTTCCGTGAAATTCTCCTTTAAATCTCTCAAACATTAAGTAAGAAAATCATTTGACAGTTTAAAGATATTATAAATTTTTACATGATATTTAAAAAAAAATTTAGTATATATAAAAACATTGCAAAGAACAAAATTATGATAAAGATGAATGGTTCTAGCATGCCAAGTAGTACGTAAGTATTATTTGGAAGATTTATGCTCAACTGTTTAATCTTATAAAAGCCTGTAAAAAAAATTTAGTATAAGTGATATTATTAATAGTACTTAGGTCTAAAATCCATGTCGATCCATAAACTTTGTTTTCAGTAGTTTGAAAAATATTCAAGATCTTTCGTGATTGTTTTCGTACCAATTTGAAGGTCATTTGTTATATGATTATTTCTGTTTTTTATCTATGAAAATCCATATTTAAAATAACACTCATCAACCATATAATTTAATCTCTGTCAAAAAAGTAATTTGTTTACCTTGAGACTTACCTATTCCTCCTTCTTGATTTCTCCAAGTATGACTGTAATTACTTTCTTTAGAATTTTTGAAATAATATTGGCTAGCACTAGTGATTTGTATTTATTGTTTATTATTTTTATGAAACTTGATATCAATAGTAACATTACTACTTAATTGTCTTTTCTATTGTAGAACAAAAGAAAAAAATTTATTAAAATTTGGTAAGAATTCAATAAAGAGAGTTTGAGTTTCTACAGTTCCATAGATTTCTCCCAAACCTTCCAAAAAACAAATAATACGTTCAGACTCTATATTCAGCAATAATCTTTACAAGATTTCATTACATGTACACTTGACATAATCCCATACCTAAATCAGTGGCAAGGAAAAAGGAAAACGAACAGAGAAAAAGCATAAGAAAACAAGTAGAATTTCATATTCTTGTCTTAACATAAAACAAAGCTATAGATACATCATACAACCGAAAAGAAAAATTGACCCAAAACAAATGAAGGGCCCATAAACCTAAAACGACACAAATAAAAAAAACTTATCATGAAAAGTAATATAGGGGTAATCGTTAATAGTGATGAAAGTTATGATGATGACATTGCAGAGATAACCATGGGACAGCACAAGATGACCCACAAAAGTCTTAAAAGAATAAGAACTCCAAAATTGAAAGCACGCTTTTAGGTGTATCCCTGTAACCACTGCCTGTTTTTATATATATTTATTCTCTTAAGTGTGTGTTATGAGTAGGTGAAGGAGTTGTCCATGCATTTTGTAAGCTACCATTAATCATTGTTTGCACGGCACTTATTATTTTAATAAGAGTCATCCTTTGTAGTCTTTTATTTTAATCCATATAATAACATATTATATAATATTAGGAAGGTTATTCATTAATTTACAAAATAACTAAATATCTTTCTAAATGTAAGTATATAATTTATATTATCATTATATATTAAAGAGTCATTAAAATATGTGTATCATCATACACGTCTTTTCTTTTTATATTTAATACTTATATTTATATTCAATTAGGATAGAAGTAAAAGATAATTTTCTTTATATTTACATTACGTCTATACAACTATAAAAATTATATATATATATATATATATATATATATATATATTTATAATGTTTTTATATATATATAAAAATATATATATAATAAAAAAAATAAAATATATAAAATATATACGATTGTATTGTATTATATTTTATTATTTAAAAATTATTTTAATAAATTAATTTAAAAAATAGTTAATCGAATATCTATTTAATATTTATAAAGTATCTAAACACAATAAATTTAAAATACAATCTATTATATATATATAATCATATACATCATCTTATATTTAACATTTAACTATTTAAAATAATTTAGATATAATAAATTTTATATAAGTTCATTTTTTAAATAAAATTCATATAATAATTTATAATATTTATATATTATTTATCTTATTTTTATTTATTATATGACATACAAATATATGTACAAATATATTAAATATAGTTTCTCGTACTATCTTATATATTCTTAAATAATGTAACCTATAAAGATAAACATAAAAAAATATTAAAAAAAGTATTAAAATTTTAAAAATTAAAATACCAACTCTCACTATTTTCTTTTTATAAATAACTACATAATCTTAAATTTTCACTGTGAATAGAAATATATACCAAGAAGATTAATAATTATCGAACTCTAAATAAATAAATTTTTATAAATATTTTTCTTATTCTAAAAAAATAAGTAACTTTAAATAATTTTTATATATTTCTCTTTGCTTTTTTTACAAAAAATAAATATTATAAAAATTATATTAATTTTGCATATTTAATTAAGGTATTAATACCTTTCTGTACGTAATAATTTCAGAATCTAAATTTAGTTTTGAAGACCATTCCTTTTTTAAGAAGTTTTTCATAATGAACTATTACCGTGACTTCTATATTTTGAAAAGATTTTTATAGTCCGATCATGATCCGGTTGCAATAATATGAAAAAACTCAACTCAATATGAAGTTTGTAAAGAAAGCTTTGTGTCATTTTGTGTTGTCTTCGTTTGATAAAATATTTAATCTTGCATTTATTGTTTGAAGTCTTAACATTTGATCATTGTTGCTGTTAAATTATTATTTTGTTTAGTCATTTAAGTTTTCTATTTTATGTTATATATCCAGTTATATTCTAACTAGTATATATATATATATATATATGTTAGTTTGACTAACATTAAGAGTTGGATCATATATACTTATATAATTTGTATTGATCATTTATATAATTCTTTTTGTTTTTTCTATTTGAGTGTATTGTATTTTGTTCTTGTACGTGTTTATCCAGAAACAATTTTATGGATATATTGTTTTTCATCACATTATGTTTTAAGTGTTGTTGTTCTAAGTTTCTTAGTCTATCTAGTGCTTTATATGCTTTTCTATTATGCTTTTTTATGTGAATTTCTTAATCAAATGTCGACAAAATATTAGAAAAAATATATAAAGAGAGAATAACATAATGATGTAATAACTTATATCAATAAATTTTCGATGTTTACTTTCTTCTCTGTTAGTAATTTTTTCAAGTTGTCCTTACATCATTCTTCTTTCTTAATGTTTGATTTACGATTCTTCTTCCCTTAATGTTCAATCTTTTATTATTTATATTTTTGTGTGAATTTATTGACGAGATACCCAACAAGATCAAAAAGAAAAATAGATAAAAACATATATTAATAGATAAAGAAAATGTACTATGTTTCACATTTTCCTTTATTCTCCATGTTAGTAATTTCTCCAACTTGTCCCTGCATAATTCTTCTTCTCTTGATCTCTTGTTATTTGATTTTTATTGTTGATTAATTATACTTTATTTGTTTTTAGGATTTTTATTTTCAATCCTGATTATGGGGATTAAATTTGGTTGAAGTCCATAGGTCCATTATTCTAAACTCCGTTAATCTTAAATGCCCACAAATTGTTTATGAAATACCTTAAATAAAATGTGCTTAGAAGAGCTTATTTGAAATTCATATGATTCGAATGAAGTAATTTAATTTTTGTGGGAGAATGAGATGTAGTAGCTAAATGATGGTTCTTAAAAAAATCGGTAAAAGAATAAATAAATTTAAAAAGTTTGTGACTTAAATACCAATTAGTACTAACCTAAACAACAAGACAATAAACATTCTAAAACAATTCCAATCAACTTAACCCTTAAAATATTTCAATCAATATTTTGACAAACATAGATAAGAAACACCTCAATCATAATACATTTTCAAATAATCATTTCAAAGCATAAAGTTTTGCATAAAGTTTTGGTTAGAACTTACAATTTAAAAAAAAAAAAAATAGAAAAACTTACAAACTTAAAAAAAAAAAAATTGAATGTAAGCTTCACCGAATTGCGGTAAGTTTACGAAAATATGAATGTAAGTTTACAAAGGTTAAAAAAAAAAAAAAACTAACCTTTACACTAAAAATATTCAACTATAGTGAAAATGCCATAACCAAATTTTATAAATACAAAAAAATGAGTTTCATTCTTATCACATCATCATTATTATTAAATTATTTTTATTTTCTTCCTTCTTGTTAATGTCACTCATAAAAGAACCTCTCACTCTCACATTTATAGTGTTTGGACAACTTAGCTCTCATTCTATTTGATAGAAAGTAAAAAAAATAAAAATAAAAAAAGTGTGATTGGGTTTACATGATTGTTAGAAGCACAATAATTTAGAAAGTTCATTCACCAGAGTGTGTCAAATGTTCTACCTAAACATTTAATGTGTTTCAAATAAGTTCTTTGTAAAGTAAATATCTTTTATCTATTTGTGTATGTGCCAAAATGTAGATTATAATGAATGTTGAGTATAACACCAATAGAAGTGAACTTTTTCATTTTTATACTATCCATTCTCCCACACCCACCAATTTGGATGTAGCTACTCCTTTATCATAGATTTTACAGTTTTCTCTTATAAGACACCTCCCACACCCATTTCGAGCATAAACAGAAACTTGGATAGAATTTTTATACTATCGCATATCTCGTACCCATCTTTAGATACAATCATACCTTTGTAGATAAACTTCTAATGCAATTGTCTCCTCTAACATGTATCTCACATCCACATGAACAAACCTCTAATGTTATTTATACACTTTTGCACATGATAATATTTAACTAAGTATATATTAAAACTAATTTTAATATAAAATTCATAACTCAATCACAAATTGTATAAAGTCTTGTGTTTGTATTTTCCTTATTTAAAAAAATATACTATTAGCATGTTGTTTGTCAAAGCAGACTTATGTCTAATAATTTGTCAACTTTCCTAATCTTGGATGTCTTGTAATATTTTTAAAAGTTGTGACATTATCTCAAGGTAAACTAATTGTTGGTATGATTGGTGTTTTCATGTCTTATTAGTTTACTTGTGATAATTCTTTTATCTTAAATATTGAAAAGTTAATATCATTTATCGTGATAACATTGTTTATAATATGATCGTTTTTCTTATTTGAGTCAATATGATCTTTCTTTTATTTGAGTCAAAGAGTAAAGTTGTAAGAGGAAAATTGTGTTTATAATAACATTTATCAACTCTGTTCTTCTATGCGTTGTTTTCTATAGTGTAATTTTTTCTCCTTTTTTTTATAGGATTTCTAATTATTAGAATAAGTATTACCTCTACGCTAAAGTATAATATTAAGTAAAAGTATAATGTTAAGTAGAGGTTTTATGTGTGTTAATATAAATTTTTTCAAGATATAAGTTTTATGGTAAGTAGAATCAATATAAATTTTTTCAATATATTTTAAGAAACACATGAATCTCTGTTTTTGACAACAATTTTTATCAAATTATTGTTGCATTTAACATTATATGTGCATATGGGAATTGACCTCAAAAATTCAAACTATTCTAAAGAATTTTTAAATTTGTAAATCAAAACCATTTTTATCCATGTTTAATATAATGTATTTCCCGTAACAAATATGAAATCCAAAAATAATCTCTTTTAAAAAGTCTTTTTCTGAAATCTTATCTTCTGAAAGAACATTTGCATACATTTGCATGATCAATATAAATTACACTTTGTGTAATCTACAAAATTATACGGGTAACCCAAAAACTCGCTATGACATTGCATATTTCTCGTGCATAAAAAAAAATATTACCTTATTCCTAAACAACAATCCCTCTAGATAATGAATTTCATTTTTTTTATACCAATGCATGTTCCATGATTTTGCTGTACAAATATAATAATTTGTTTCATTCAATTGAAGCATAAAAAAATCATGCCAAAATTTTCTCCTAACGAAGATATTACATATTAGAAGAATTTTGTGATTAATCCTTTGCACTATATATATCACTAGTAATAGATTCCATAGAGAAAGAACTAAATAGCTGAGTGATCAAGAAAACACAATATAAAAGAAAATAAGAAAAGACCTTCAACATGTTATAAAAGAGGAGAGATAATAGAAGTGGAGCAAAATTAACTTCCTCTAATACTATATTGCAAACTGCAAGTCTATAGAAAAGCATGAAAACTTATCCATAGAGAATTGTACAGTGAAGACAAGAAAAAAGATAAAGAAAAAAGGTAGTTCTATTCATACAGATCATATATATAATATTCTAATACTACAGTCACAAAACACAAAGTACTTGCAATATATTATAAGTTCTTTTCACTTTCCCAAGGAAGAAAAGAAAAAGGAAGAAAAGAAAAAGGATTGGAAGATGGTTTTCTGATATGAACATATTGCAACCGCAAATTTCTTCTACCTTTTGATGGTTCTTAGGATTTGAGTTTGGAATTATCCTATTCAATTGCTAGAGGAGAAAGAGGGACACTAGCAATTTATATTTCAAATAGGGACAAATTAGTAAAACACTTAATGCTATAAAAATAAGTAATTTAATTTTTTTATTATTGGTGCTGAAGTTTGAAACATCAATTCTGAGGCAACAATATACCGATAACATATGGAACACATTACGTGGTGAAGATTCTCTGTCATATATATATATATATATATATTAAATTAGTATGTTTAAAAATTAAAATTAATTTTATCAATATATGACTTAAATTTTAAAAATATATTTTAGTTTTTAAATTTTAAATTTGAAATTACATTTTTATTTTAGGTCTTTATTTAGAATTCATTTTTCATAGAAAAAGTTGAAAAAAAGGATAGTGTAACTAAGAATTAGGTAAAGTTTATGGAAAAGACAAAATAATTTGATGGTTTTAAAGTTTTAGAAAAAAAAAACAAACAAAACAAGTAAAATTTACACATAAAATAAAAAATAAAGAAAAAACAAAATGAGTTGGGAGCCGACGCACTAATTTTTGTTTAATTAATATTACAATTTTACTTTAACATTTAAATAAAAATATTTTTTAAGTGGTAATATAGGTCCAATCTTATTAGCTTTAAATGTGACTCGTATAAAGAAGAAAAATGAAGTTATAAATAAACTAACAAGTTAATCCAAGCTTCAAAAAATTTAGCCATAATGTAACTTCAAAATTTGTGTCTTCTAAATAAATAAGTTAAAAATGAACAATACTTTTGCACAAGTTATATCTAAACTTTGCGTTTGACTGTTCATTTAATATTATAAATGAATACTTAAAGTAATAAGTACATCAATTATGTGCCCAATTAAAAAGAGGGAAATGTAATGAATAATTTATTCATGTTGTATCAACTACTGATAAAGTAAAGAACTATCTTTGTAGTTGGTTAGTATTGCCTCGTACAGACACAACACTAATAATAATATTAATACGAGCATCAAGATAATAATTTAAAATGAAACTTGTGGGATTTTTATTTATTTATACTAAATTGATTTAAATAATTGTTTTTTTCTGACACAGGGTTCAATCATTCTTACGAGGTAAGACATTTTATCTTTTATGTGGTATATACTATACATGGATACATGGTTAAGATATATTGGACCGGCATACATAGGTTGAAATAATGTGGATTGTGTTTAATGTTTATTGAAAATTTAAAATGACTAATAGAATTATTTATAGTTTGTGTTATTAAAATTAATTTAAGAAGACGTAATAATTGAGGTCTATAATGAACAATAGTATCGCTTGTTTTTATAAATAGATTGACATTATCTTATGAAAGATACATTTTTTGAACTCATATTTAATATTTCGAATGTTAAATATGTAATTAAATGTTGGAAAAAAATTTATAGGTATTTTCAATTCTCATTAAAATCGAAGAGGATACTACAAGTAAAATTTTCTGAAAAACAAAACACACGACACTTTTGTGGTTCATATAAGAATAAGAATATGTGTGATAAGAGAAAATAAAAGAAAAAAATAAAGAAATAAGTGAAAAATAAAAAATAAAATTATATTTAATTAAGTAAAAAGAATAAAAATAAATAAAAAAATAAGATATATTTAATTTTGTTAATAAATTTTTTTTCTTTTACTTACTATTGAAATATAAATAAATACATTAATTAAGTGAATTAATAGTATTAAGTTTAAATCATAAATAATTTATTGTTTATAATAATTCTATAATATCTCACCACAATTTTTTTAAGATTACAAGTTTAATCATTTGAGATATTTTTTTTTTAAATTCAATAATTTTTTTATTAGCAAAAAATCAAGTGAATTGGGTGGAATATTTTAGGAGTATTCATACCATTCTATAACTAATATGTCATAGATATTAAATAAAACAAGATAGTCCATGTAGTACAAACTTAAAACAAGTTCTTAGACTTAATTTTAGTATTTAAATTTCTAATTACATTGTTTGACCCGCAGTTGTATAACAAAATAACATGTCAGTTTGATCTTATAACACGAAGCCCTAGTTTCTAGCTGCATATGTCCTTATACAACTATGGTTGCAACACCATCTTCTTCCTATCTTCAATTTGACTCAGGATGTTCTGCTACCTCCTTAGACGGTCTGGGTTATAGTTAGGCCATCCTAACAGTAACATTACTAATAATGTACAACAAGCTCAGGTACATATGTGTTAATATTATTAGTTGTGGGTATAGTTTTATAGAGTATGTGAGCAATTACTCCAAGGTCATTGTCTATGCATTATCTTTTTTCCTTGCCAACTTACTCCTAACTAAGCCCTATCTTGCACATTCTTCCCCTTCAATGCCAGAGTCAAAATTTTACATCATTTTAAGATATTGGATTGGGCACATGGACGAATCAAAGTATGTACAATTGACCTTAGGATTTTTTGTTTCAACCATACCCAACCTTTCAGTTAGGCCATACATATGATTTCGTCTTCATCGACCTTCCCATGCCTAAAAGTGACTCTGTGATTTCATAGTTCCCACACCAGTACTACCTATACTCCCTTCCAAACCCTACTTTGTTTAAGGTTTAGTTCCACTGGATTAAACTATTCAAAATGATCCCTTATGCTATTTGCCTCACTAAGTTAACACCCACCCATCTATCACATATATCCCAAACTCTTTGTACTACCATGCATGTTATAAACAAGTGATTTATTGTCTCTAGTTGTTCCTGACACAGTGGGCACATATTATTACTTAATGATATTCTCCTTTTCTCTAAGTTTTTCTTAACAGGAACTCTATCCAGAACTGTTTTCCAACAAATATTTAAGGCAGTTGATAATACTTTTAGACTCCATAATTGTTTCAACACCTCACTTTCTTGTATATTGATGACATCTTGTATGACATTATATGCAGTTTTTACCGAGTAATTTCCCTCAACTTCTTCATTCCCTACCCATGAATCTATGGCATTTCTCCGACAACTTATGTGTCTTATTTGTTGCAGTAGTTGTTGTTCTAGATCTTCTTCCCATGTTAGTCTTGTCCTCCTCCAACTCAAGTTTCATTTCTAGATATTATTTCCCTATACTATTTGATCCTCAACTATGCTTTCTTTACAACTAGAGAGTAGGAATAATCTAGGAAACTTATCTTTTAGAGTGTAGTTTGCAACCCACTTATCTGTCTAGAATCAAATTCTTGATCCATCCCCCAGTGACCATTTGACCCTATTATCAAACTAATTTAAAGGCTTCCCTTCCTCACATGCTAGTCGAAGGTCCCTCCACCACCAAGACTGATTTTTTGTCATGTTTGATGACATTGAGATCCCTCCAAGATCCATATTTGATTTTAACACCTCCAACCATAATCTATTTGTTTTCGTGCCTAATCTCCATTTCCATTTGACTAATAGAATATTAAAGTTGTATACCTCTTTAACACCTAACCCACCTAGCGTTTTGGTTTTGCACACATCTTTCCATTTGACCCATGATATCTTCCTATCATCATGACCCCACCCTTAAAAAGAATTGCAATTGCAACTTAGTTATAACTTTACATATACATTTAGGGGCTCTAACCATAGATAGAAAAAATAGTGGTAATGACGATAAGACGAATTTTATGAGGCACACACGGCCAGCAAAAGCCAACACCTTAACCTTCCAACTAGAGAGTTTTTTCTTAATTTTTTCTAAGAACATGCACTCAAAATTCTTTCCTATTAAGATTGGAAACCTATAGTCATTTCCAAGTATTTAAACAAAATTTGCATCCGACCACAATTCAAGATTGTGAAGTGGTGGTTCAATTTACTCTTATCAATACCAATTGCTCCAATTTGACTTTTATGAAAATTGACTGTAAAACCCAAAACTAACTCAAAACACCTGAGAATACTTTTTATAGCCATTCAATCCTACTCTTACTCCTTCAAACATGTTCCTATTCGATCCTACCTAACCAAACATGTTAACCCTTCTACTACAATTAGGAATAGGAAATGTGTCACTAGATCAGCTTGCCTTAACTCCCTTCTTGGTTTATATTCCTTTGTGGGGCTCTTATTCATTAAAATAAAGATTGTAGATAATTCCAAACACGATTTTATCCATTTAACCCATTTGCTACAAAAGTCTAGCTTACCCATATTGTAGTATAAATGATAGGCTTTCTCATACTCAACCTTAACTATCACCCCACATTTCTTTCTCATTTTGATCTCATCAATAACTCATTTGTTACCACGATACTATCAAGTAGTCTTTGACTGCTTATGAATGCAAATTGGCTACTATAGATGACTTTTGGAAGTATTAATTTAAGCCTATTTATGAATATCTTAATTATGATCTTGTACAAACAACTCATTAAAGAAATAAGTCTAAAAGTTCATTGAATTTTCTTTCTTAGACACTAATGAATGCCATTATAATCTCTAGATACATAGCTAGACTCTTTAGAAGTTTTTTACTACTTTTATGACATTCCTTGATTGTTGTCCAATTACTTTTTGTGAAAATTATAATCATCAGGACTTTTTGATCTTATTTTTGTTTCTATATTAACTAGTTGCCTCTATAATTTTTTTTTCTTTAAATTCCTTACATAAGTGACTATTATCCTCGTCATATATAATAGAAAATTTTATCTTGTCTATACTCAACTCGTATTGTAGTTAAAATCTATTTTAAAAATATTATCTCACTTTATTTTTCACTGATTTTTCACACCATTCACTATTTACATGTACATTTTTAATTTCATTAATTATCCTACTTGAATAATAATATTTTGAATTGGTATATCTCTCCAACAACCATTCTACCTTGATTTTTTTTTATTCATACTTAATTCTTTTAGGATGTACAACAACTATAACCTGTTTTTCATTCTACCTTGATTTTTTTTTATTCATACTTAATTCTTTTAGGATGTACAACAACTATAACCTGTTTTTCCTCGTGTTCTCGTTCAAAATGTTATCATTATCTCTTTTATCTAACTCTTCAATATATCCTTAATGACTTGATATATTACGAATTTGTCATTAAAACACATCACTGGATGTAGTGTATGTTTGGATAACTATTAAAATTAAGTATACTCTATAAAGGAAAAACAACTGTATATTGATTTGACATTTAATATGCAAACTCGTAAGTGTATAACTGGATGTAGTGTATGTTTGGATAACTATTAAAATTAAATATACCCCATACAATTACACCCAAAAGATCGAAAAAGTGAAACTAAAAAAGTAGACAAAACTATACATTGATTACATTCAATATGCAAACTTGTAAGTGCATAAATTAATATTTCTTTTACTCCTATATGAAACGTTATGACACATAGTTAAATATTAAATAACTAATTTATTTAAACGATGTTATATTAGAAACATTAACATTATCTTAAGTCACTTTAATAATGGAAATTCATGTTTATATTTAAAAATCCCCCATTATCTAAGAGTTGAAGCTAATAATAATTTTTATATATCATATTTTCTTAATTTATTTAATTTTTTAAAAACACAATCATGAATAATAATAACTTAAATACAATTATTGGCATTAGCAATATTATTTCAAAATAGTTGAATTACCAATTCCATTTAATTATTATTTATTGTTGATTAAAAAGTCTTGTATTATTTTAAATAGAGAATTGTAATTTCTTAAAATATCATTTCTATTTTCTTTTAATTTCGTCGTATAATTTTGTTTGGTCTTAAATATTGCCGTCTCTATTCGCTTAAGCAAAGCCTCTCCTGAATAAAATTTTGAAAAACTTATCTTTCTTGTTTTCTAACTTAATAAACTCAAAAGAAAATGAAAAAGAAAACACGGAAAATTAATTCAGACAACTTAATTTTTTCAAAATAAGGCTAATTTAACTAATATGAAGATAAAGAGATGAACAAAAATGAACAAGGATATAAGAATGAAAATATCTCTTTGTTTCTGTATTTCATCAAAAATAGAGAACTGAATATATACAAGTATTGTATCCATTATAGGTATAGCTAAATAAAGAAAACAAAATAAAATTATTACAATATGATAATGTCATAAAAACAAATAAGCAGAATTGATGGTAATTTGATTCTATCATAAAGACAAAATCACATAATTAGTTTCCTTCTAGAAGCCTCCTATCCATATCCTCTGAAACCCCCTGCAAGCTAGAAAACAAATATTGATGACACCCAGCTTGGAACAAATATTCTTGAAAGACTGAGGACTTAAGGCTTTGGTATAAATGTCTGCTAGTTGCTCTGTGGTGGAAATGGGAAGCAAATGAATGAGACCCTTCTTCAATCTTTCTCTTATAATGTGACAATCTATTTCTATATGTTTGGTGCGCTCATGAAATACTAGATTTGCTGCAATTTATCTTGTTGAGTCATTGTCACAATATAAAAGAGATGGTTGCTCAAAAGGAACTTTCAAATCTTGAAGAAGATAGACTAATCATTGAATTTCACAAGTAACAGTAGCCATTGCCCTATATTCAGCTTCACAGGAACTTTTTGATATCGTTCCTTGCTTTTTTTATTTCCAAGATATAAGGGAATTTCCAAGATACACACTAAAACCAGTCACTGATTGTCTTGAATCACTACAGGTGGCCCAATCACTATCACAAAAAGCTTTGAGATTGGCAGAACTGCTGGATGAGAAAAATAAGCCAAGACTTGGAGCTCATTTAATATATTTTAAAATTCTAAATGTTGCATGATAGTGAGCAATTGTAGGTTTATCAAGAAACTTAGAAAGTTGTTGAACAGAAAATGTGATGTCAGGTCGGGTATTAGTGAGATACATAAGTCTTCCAATCAACCTTCAATAGGCATGAACATCAGTAAAAGGCACACTTCCAGTAGAAGACAATTTAATAAGATTATCCATAAAAGTAACTACAGGTTTGCAGACTAAAAGACCTGCATCTGTTAATAATTCTAATGCATATTTCCTTTGATTCATCATTATCCCTTTCTTACTTCTTGCTACTTCAAAACCAAGAAAATATCTTAAATCACCAAGATCTTTTATCTTAAATGTCTTATTCAAAGCATCTTTAACTCGATCAATCTCTTCTTTATCATTTCCTGGCAAAATTATATCATCCACATACACCAATAATGCTGTAAAAGATCCTTCAGAAGAATTAATAAATAAGGAATAATCATTGATAGACTGAGTATATCCCACAGAAATTAAAAAGGATAACAATTTAGCAAACCACTACCTGCCAGCTTGCTTAAGGCCATATAAATCCTTTTTTAATTTACAAACTTGTCCTGGTTGAATAGAAGCCAATCCAGGAGGAGCAACCATGTATACATCTTCTTTCAACTCTCTATGTAAGAAGGCATTATTTATGTCTAACTGTTTTAACTCCCAGTTATATAGAGGCTAGAGAAAGAAACAACCTTATGGTGGTCATCTTTGCTATTGGAGAAAAGGTTTCAAGGTAGTCAATGCCCTCTGTTTGTGTGTATCCCTTCGTCACTAATCTTGCTTTATGTCTTTCAACAGTCCCATCAGCACAATATTTTATTTTGAATAACCATTTGTAACTGTCACAACCGGGGTCACGACCGGGACGGCGAACAAAAAAATAATTTTCATTTTCAAAACAGAGGAGTCGCCACCATAATTTATTAAAGGAAAATTATGGAAAACCAAAAACAAAATAAGGCAAGTTAGCAAAAACCAGATTTCAGGTCCGGGAGTCGGTTACGTGTGAGGAAGGTACAAGCACCTCACAACGCCCGTCAAAAGACGGTACCTTTAATTAAACAAGCAAAATAAAGGAATGT
>Ga0209700_102048_pt1 | contig 41558 bp, 22 predicted proteins | sample SiratroredBW_FD_187528 | JGI IMG/M metagenome (GOLD analysis project Ga0209700, IMG submission 187528) | Root nodule microbial communities of legume samples collected from California, USA - Siratro red BW (SPAdes) (version 2) | ecosystem: Host-associated > Plants > Roots > Nodule | place: USA...
CTAATTTTTTTTTTTTTTTTTTCTGAAGGTTCTTTCAGTTACATTTCCAAATTGTGGGGGAAATGCTTCTGGTGCGAGTTCCTAATAGTTTTTTTTTGTTTTTTTCATTTACGCTTTATGATATTTTTGTGATGGGTAGGAGAAGAAATAGGTTACACTGTTGTAGAAATAAATTACTAGGTAGTTTTGAAATATCTTATCTGCATGACAATACATAATCGACTACTATAAATTATTTTTGATAAATTGTTAATTTGAATGTGTAATATAAAAATTTTCAATCCTCAGTTTTATCTACATCCTTTATATATTTTAATTAATCAATTTTTTTTATAGATTAAATGAATATGCTAGATCTAAAATTTAATTGAATTAAAGTAAAGGGAATAAAACATGTAAAATGATATTAGATCAAACATATGATTTTTTCAAATTAGGGAGATTAAATATCTCTATTTTAAAATAAAAGAAATAAAATCGCGAATTAAAATGAGAACAAAATTACATTTAAACCTTTCATCTTTATTATTATATTTAAACTTCTTAACGAATTATCCCTTTTAATCTATTTTTTAAAAATTAATTTTCAATTTCTTTTAAAAGATAGAGTTCATAGAAATAAACAACTTTATATCACAATTTAAATAGTGTTTTATAATCAAAATTAATTTTATAAATTTTAATAATAAAAAACATTGTGTCACGGGAAAACTGAAATATAAGTATAACTAAAAACAAAATTGCTCCCATGGTTGACCCTAACCTCAGTGGTTGTCCTTCCTAGAAATATATTATAAATTACACAACTTGTAATTTTATACTTTCTCCAAGCATGTGGGTTGTACCACAGAAGGAATATGTGGATGTCATAGCCTCAAATCAAATACAAGAGGATGGTACATAGAAAGAATTATGAAAGTACAGGATGGCTAACACTTAAACAATTGCTAACTATGTATGCAGTTATTTGCTGTGCTCATTTTTCGGTGCCATGCTTCTTGGAATATGAATGACAATGAGAAGGTGAATTAGGATATGAAAAACATTTCTCCATTGGATCTCGTATCTACAATACTCTGTACGATAGTATACCATCAATCGTCTCAACAACCAATCGGTTCATGCGCACTAATAGTAGCAAATATGATCTTGTTTTAGGCCCTGAATAAACAGACAGCAGACATTTGAGGTCATACGTTTTAAAGGATGACAGAGAGAGATCTTGTTACGAGAATAAATCGCAAGCAACAAACGGCTGTTTTCTAATGCGAATCAGAAAAGGATAAGAACAGGGATGGTACAGTAGACTACCTAATTCAAATGAGGGAATTTCATCTTGGTGGAAGTAGCTACATCCATTGGTCTTCTTGCTTAGGCTTGAATTAATCTTGTCAACAGCTCCAAGTAGATCCTAATAGATCAAGTTGCACAAAGAACCAAAAAAAATTCTCAAGGTTAATGAGAAATTTCTTAGGAACACGTGATTGTCAAGTCAAATTATCCTTGATTTTATATTTTGAAGCTTAACCAAAACCAAGGGAAATAATGGCATAGGTTGGATACATAACTGAATCAGACCTCACTATTTTGTCACAATGTACAGAATCTAAAACCCGTACATGCTTAAAAAATGAAAACTATATAATACAGTAAAATAAAGTAGCATCTTGTTCTTCTCAGGAAAGCACCAAGAAACATGCCAAGAGACTTGATGTCCTGGAACTTTAACATGACTGGTGTATGTTTAGACCCTTTAAATAATGTGCATTTATTGTAAGTTATATATATTTAAGAAAATATATTTTTATTTTATTCATTTCACTAACAATAATAAAAATTTCACGCTATTTTTTTAAATATTTAGATAAAAATGGTGAAAGCAAAAAAATGTCAAGATTTCTTGCAAAAAATGGCATCCATGTGGAAGAATCAACAACCTTAGTGTATAATCGAGGGAGCCTGTGAGAGAATGGTAGACTTTAGGGATTTCAGCTGGCTTTGCAATAAAAAAATTGTTTCTAATCTCAGTTATATGTTTAAAACAATAACAGTTGCAAGTACGCTTTTTTTTTTTCCTTGAAAAGAAAAGCTAATTTTATAAAATATGAAAATTTGTATCTCATTATTTTCCAACTTTTTTCCAAGTTTAAACATACTTTTTTTCATTTCTTTATTATATAAACAGTATTTTTTTATCCAAATAAAACTAATTATTTTAAAATCACTTTTTCAACAAATTTAATTTAAGAAAAAATATTCTAATGATAATCGATTACAGCAACAATTTTTACAGTTATCTCAAAAACACCGCATAAAATACCTCACCTCCCATGACGCTAGACCCTTCATGTAAGCAGGAAGACATTCAAATTCGCTCTTCAATATCTGTAACCTGGGACTCGGAACTTCAGCTGACTTTAAATTCTCATTCTCTGACATTAAATTTATTTGGCGTAAAAAGAACTGATAAAAATACTCCATATGCTTAAGGTTAAACCACTTGAAACAGGAAATTATTCAATTACCAATGGGCTCAGATGACACCATTATGTGCGCAACAGGTTGATTTTGCTGCCCAAATTCTTGTAATCTGTTCATCCATAGCTTGGGGAATGAGAATCGTGTAGGAACTATCAGTAAAAATGCAGAAAATCCCACAACAGCTAAATGATATCCATAATTTTGAACTTACTTCTTCTCAGGTTCATGTGATGACAAATCACCTGCATGCGTAGATGAAAAAATAGTGGTAAAAAAAATGGAATTAGCAACGCACAATTAATTTGAGAAGCTAAGGTTAGTTTCCATGTAATCAACAATATGACCAGTACTGTTACTGGAAAAATGGATAAACCTTAACAAATAAAAAAAAAAAAATCTTGCAACTAATTAAAAGCAGGGAATGGAATCCTCCTAAATTAAACAAGCATGCTTATGGAGACAAGTGGCATTCACTACCTTCAGATGCTGAGGTGGCTAGATATGCATCTGACAGCCCAAACTTTTTCAAACTCAAAGATTCATCCAGTCTGAAGTGAATTAAGGGATGTGAAAAGCTATTATCATAAACTGATCTATGACTACACTAAACCATTATCATATTAATAGTTATCATTGTTCAGAGCCTTACACACAAATTTCTGGAAGTAAAAGTACCAAAACAAATAATAATGAATGAAAAATTGAAAAGACAATCGCAAGTGATTCCGAGCCAAAAATAATCCAATTACAGTACTTCATCTGATTCTAATAAAATCCTTTTCTTCTGTATTTTTCGTTCATGTAAAATCTATTTAGAAGCTGAAAATCGTATTAACTTGAGATTTAGTGGAAGAAAGTAAATGAGGCATAAGATAAGGATACAAAGCATCATCTTCGAAACTTTTGAAGCTAGGATCGGCCACGGAGAGTGATCCATAGAAAGAAGACGGACTATCCAATTTGTCTTCCGGATCTTGATGTTGTATATCCTCGGCTTCATCCTCCTCCTCAATATCCGGAACTGAATCAAGCAAATAAAATTTAACAAGAACAGAGAATTACGAAGCAGAAAGAGGTTATATTAGGGGATTTTTGTTTGGAAATACCGGGAGCGTAACCGCAGCTCTGGAGACACTCTTGGAGTTGAAGCAGATCGGATTGGTTCTTCTTGTAGAGTTCGTTGCAATGACCTAGGAGCTCTTCGAAAGAGACAGTGCCGAAGGACATGGATTCGAGCATATCGAGGTCGGCGGTGGCGGTGGATAAGCGGGGATTGAGGCATTGCATGAAGATGGAGGAAGCGGAATCTGTTACGATAATGGAAGAATTTGAATTGAATTTGCTGAGGAAGCAGACAGAGGAATTAGAAAAAGAGAGAGAAGAGTACCGAGAGGAATAGGTCGGCGATCGACGGATTGCTTGAGGGCATCGGAAGAGGAGTGAAGGTGGTTGCAGAAAGCAGCCAATTCGTCGCAGAAGCTGGAGATCGGATCCTCCGCCATCGTCTTCTTCCTCTCTCCCAATTGCATTTCCATTTTCACTTTGCTCCTGCCATTTCAAATTTTTCAGTCAAAAACAAATTAGGCGGGATATCTTTTCATAGCTACGTTTAGTATATACTTTATTATGTATTCTGATAGCACAAAGCGCCCGTAGCTCAGTGGATAGAGCGTCTGTTTCCTAAGCAGAAGGTCGTAGGTTCGACCCCTACCTGGCGCGTTATAGTTCTTTTTTTTTTTCCCCGGCTTTTTACATGTAAATTACCTTGAACTTATTGTTCTTTTGTTTTTTTTCCCCGACTTTTTACATGTAAATTACCTTGAACTTCACTTAATTCAATGTTTTTTCCCTTTTAATTCTTTTTTATTATTTTTTTGACAGATAGCATAATTTGATTTATTTAACGCCTTTTTATTTTTAATTTCAACTCGTAGCTAAATTCTTTGCTGCTTTAAACAAAATGTAGAAAAACATTGTAAACACAAGTCCTATCACTGTGTGAACATGTCTTCAAACTGCTGGCAATATACAGTTATATACCTCAAAATGCAACTAACAACTCTGCTCGTGTAACAAACTGAAAGAAACACTACTAATATTTACACTCAAAACGTATGTTTTCATCCATCGTCTCTAACTTAATTTTCGTGCGTGTGTTTTTAAGTGAATTCTCCTCTGAGTGCAGAAGCAGCTCTACGAATGGCTCTGGCAACCCTCCAGATCTCATGTTGAATTGATGCTAGCCTTTCTCTTTCAGTTACACCCGTAGAACTTGCAATAGAATCAGAAATCCCAGGGAAGAAATTGAGCTTTTCATTGTCGTTTGAAGGCCCATACACCTATATATAACACAAAATGTCAGGTTTTCATTTGCAAAATACAACGATGATGGCATATTTTATATTAGTAATTAACAGATACACTCACGAGATGCTTGAACCACTGTCTTCCTTGAAGTCCATCTGCATCCAAGAACCCTTTTTCAGCAAGCATTAGTCTATCATTTAATGCTCGCTTTTTCATATCTACAAAACAACCTTCTGTTTCTTGCAATCTCAGTTTCTGCAGTTCAAAACAAAGAAAGACAAGCATAAATACATGGTAATAAGGAACAATTTGGAGTGTTTAATGCATTAGATGTATCATTAAATGAAAGCCGCTGCAGTTTTTTGGTTTTACCTTTAATTCATCATCAGCTTCTTTGGCAGCAGAAGCGAATTCTTCAATTGAAAGAGTCAATGGATGTAGGGAAATTTTCTGGTCTATCAAGTTGCTCAACATGTTTTTGTACACCTGCCCAAAGCAGGGAAAGATTACATTATCAATATATGAATGATCTGCAACTAACATACGCTGCCAATTTTATAATCGACATCAATATTACAAAACTTCCTTCACGAAAATCCTATTTAAAATATTATTTATGTTTACCAAGAAAAATGTTAGTTAACAAGAAGATAATTTAAACAAGACATGAGCATAAATGAGCACCTGTAACTCATTTGCATATGAAACGTAATTGAAAGGAAGAATGGGATCGCCAGCCAAGTGAAGGGCTAGAAGCCCCCAAACTCCCGTAACTAGTACAACAAAGAACACAAGAGTTACATCTTATGAGCCATATGAATTAACAGTTAACTAAAAATAGAAATGTGTACGCCATATTATGCAGTTAAAAGAGAAATCTAACCAGCAACATGGCGGTGGAAGAATGGATCTGCATGCTCTGCCATCCAGTTATAGGAGTCGAATGCAGTGTGATAGACAGGAAAATCTGGAAATCAGATAGAGATTATTACATCACAAATTATGAGATATCAAAGTCTATGGATATACTATAAAATATAAAATATCATCCCAAATCTTCATGAAATAAATTTTACTTATGTTATTCTCACCATAAACTAGAGAGATTATTTCAAATCATGGACTACGCTCTTAAATGCCCAAAATATTTTTTTTCAACAGATGGAAATAGTATAACCAAAATAAAAGCCTATATAATGTGACCAACTGGCCTTTACTTGCACAGCAAGAGTTTACATAAATCAGACAGAATCTTCTAGAGACGAGGTACGTACCTCTTCCATAATACATATCAATGGATGGAACCCCTGCGTGCTGCACAAATGGAGCAAAATCAGAATCAACTCCACTGAGCCTCTGAATCTGTAATTCACCAAAACAAAAGATGGTAAGCAATGAGGAGATCACAACAAAACTGAAACCCTCTTCAAAAGAAGCATGGCAAAGGCCCACGTGGTCTAATACAACTACAAAATTCAAGTGTCTTCATTACTAAAAACTCAGATATCATATCCTACTATTAAAACAATCTGTCATGTAAGGAAAACAAAAGAATGTCAGTCTCCTATAAAGTCAGTTTTAGCTTCGAATGCTAAAGTTGCCAAAACTCAAGCAACTCTTGAAACCCCTATTCTAAGTATTCATTACTAAACTAATTTGAGCTATATGCCAGCTCAAAAGCCAAGACAAGTTTGATCAGTTACTAACATATAATGAGGACCGGTAGGATCTGGTGCACTAGAAAGCAATAGAGATAATCAATAGATTATAGTCTATGGAACATCATAACATCAGACAAAACATATGTTTGCCAAATGCTAACAAATACTTGGCCAGCAGTGACAAAAAGCATTACATTATTGCTTCCAGCAGAAGCAGCAGCCCAATTCTCATATAGTGATACACCTTCAGAATCAGGATCCTTGACCTGAAATTAAAGCAAAAGCTGATTGATGTTAGCAAGCATGATACATGTGTTAAGAATTATTTATACGTATGTTTGCACATGCATTTAAAAATGATAACAACTTCAAGAAAATACCTTTTTTGTGACCTCAAGAATAAGACTGTCTAGCTGAGGAGTTGAACCAACAAAGAAACCAGGGCCTTGAACAGCACAGTCCACATTAAGGTACGCAACAGCTTTGGAACCCAGATTAATAAGGTTTTCTTCAACCCATTCAGTAGATCCTATCTACACAAACAGATAAACTTGATTTAGAGAGAATAATATTACAGGTAAGGACAACATCATTGAAATAAAGCAAACTCGTTTGATAAGATAGTGACCATATCTGAATGTTGAAGAAGGCAATTGACAATAAATTGAAGAAAACTGGGAATAAAATTGTAACCAGTATCAAGAAGAATCTTTAGTACAGCAAGCCAAAGGAAGACATTTAATTTGGGCAAAGAAAACAAACAATAGAACAGTTTCATCCTGAATGTCTAAAAATTATTTGTCACTAGCTTATCAACAACCACTGACACCACATTACTATGAAAGCTGTTAGAGCAGATATTAACAAAAATGAAAAAAAATAATAATTAAAAGCCATAAACCTTGGCCACCTTCCACATCATTCCTGGAAATACAATTCATATCAGTTGTCAAGAAGGAAAACTACTTACCATGCCAAATTCCTCTGCATCCCAACTGCAGAGAATTATTGTCCTCCTTGGCTTCCACCCCATGCCCACTAGAACAGAAAACCGACGAGCAATGTCAAGTAGTGCAGCTGTCCCACTGCTGGGATCAACAGCACCATACGTCCATGCATCTCTGTGGTTCCCAACCAGAACATATCGATCAGCTTCTTCTGACCCCTTTATGACAGCAAAAACATTTTGAATGGTGGCCACCTTCTTTTCACCCTGAAAAAACACGAAAGCGGGTAAAAACATACACCCCAAACACGATCACAACCTTCAGCTTAACCGTTCCCCTCCCCTTTTCAACTTCTAACTTCTTTTATCAACTCAGATCTTTAAAACACTTCTGATACTCTGTTTTTTTAGAAAACTTAAAACCGTAAATGAAAATCATTAAACAAAAAGTGACACTCACTCGAGTTTATCCTTCCTAATAAATTTCAACGTATTAGAAAATTTGAAGGCTCCCCGTAAAATAGAAGGAGAACCAGTCAACAAGCATATCATGGTTCGCTTCAAGAATGTCTTGTCTACCATAGTTTTCACATTTGAAAAGTAATGGCTAAACCAACGAAAAAAATAAACTTTCAAATTTGTCAAGAACAAACTAATGTTTAAAGAAATGTTTGGTTGTTTCAGGAAGTACAGGTCCGGCCAGCAACTTTTACGGACAAAAAGTAGAATGTAAAGAAGCAAAAGAAAGCTACTTTTGAAAGCCAAAAACACTGGAAAGCATAAATGAGGCTTTTGGGTTGAGAGAGACACTGCTCTACATTCGCGTCACCTGGTAAGTGAAATTGAGGATGGTGGGGCCAGGACCAACATGCCTGACCTTAGACCTTAGGGTGCCCCTCCATTCTAGGGGCACAGGAGCACCCCCAAGAGAGGACAAAATGGACTCAGCCACCTCAGCTGACAAGGGCATGGACGGAATTTTGGGGAACCTTTTCAGAACCTCACTATCTTCCAATCCCAGTGTCTCGCCACCCTCAATCCCAGCCCAACCAGGAGTAAGTGGGTCCCCTATTCCTCCCCTCATCACGTGCCCCCTCTCAAACCCCTTCCGCCACGTGTCACCATCGCCGTAAACCAGCACCGCCGCCGCCCCGTGCGCCTCCGCTCTCTCCACTACTGCGCCGCGCCCCATCTCCCAGCCCTTCCGCACCACCACCACGCACCCGCTCACGTTCACTCCCATCTCGCCCAGCGCACGGTAGTCCCTCTCCCTCCCGTAGTTCGCGAACACGGCCGGCGCGTGCACCGAACCCGACGGCGAGTACGCGTGGTACGCTGGAACCACGCCGGCGGCGGCCGGCTCCGTGAGGCGGAGGCTCACCGTGGTTCCTTCGCTAAAATGCGCTGAGAGGGAGGAGCGCACCGGGAAAGAGAGCAGCGTGTTGTAGGTGGCGGTGTGGGCCTTGAGCCCCAATGAAGTGAAGTGGTTGAGGACGTAGCGGGCGATGTCGGAGCCGGGTTTTGTTCCGGCGAGGTGAGGGTGCAGGGTGAGGGCGCGGAGGTAGGAAGAAATGGTGGAGTTTGAGGAAGTGGAGAGAAATAGTGTTTCCACCTGAGAGAGGTTTTGGGAGGCGGAGGAAGGTGTAGAAGAGTGAGGGAAATGCAGAGCGTAGAAACCCAAAATGCAGAGGATTAGCACCACCACCATGGTACTCAAAGGTGAGGGCTTTGTTGTCAAAACGTTCATGGGTTTAGGCATCATTTTGTGAAGAAGAAGAAGAAGAAACAGAGCAGGCTCTGTTGTAGGTAGCAAGATGAAAGAATCAGTTGAGTTTTTCACTTTTTATTATTATTATTATTATATTATTATTGTTGTTGATATTAATACTACTTGGTCCGGCTTTTTATGTGGGAAATGATATGATGGTGATCTTTTAAGCAGGGAAAAGGGGATGCGTTTTGTGATTATTATAAGGCAGGGGAAGAGATGGATGACAGTGAAGGAGGGTTACTATTTGTGGATCCATGCACGTTGGTGGTTTGAGTCACGATGTCAATTTGTCCCCAGAACAATCCAAGTGAGTCTAACCATCAGCCTTTGTCACTACCCACATCAAAGTATTGGTAGCCTTTTGTCACTGCCCACATCAAAGTATTGGTTAACCAGAACATCTATTTCTATAGTAATAATAAAATATATATACTTTTGATTGGATGTACAAGAGAAATGGATTTTAAAAATTATATTAGTAATTTCTTTTAATACTGTCCATTTATAACTATTTTGTAAAATATATGTAGTATTAGTAATATTAGAATTAAAGAAATGTATTTTGACAAATAATATTTATTTCATATATATCATTATTCTAAGGAATTATTAAGGTTCAAACAAGTTTTAAAAGTTCAAAAACCATTTATAAAATGAAGCCGTAAAAGAATTTGAGATATTTTATCAATTCTTTTTAATTGAACGAGTTTGGACTGATGACATTTATCTTAAATAAAAATAGTTTATTTTGACAATTTTTTTTATATACAATCAATTAACCACTTTTTATAAAACATAATAATAATATTTTTTAATAAGTAATTAAGTAATAATGAAGTAGTTGTACAAGTAATATCTATTTTGAACTCAAGATACCTACTTTATATAGAGAGAAATCCTAAGAATATAACCTAAAGTTGTGGCTATAAATAAACAAAATAAGGTGGTGCAGAAGCAGACATAGACATGAAAGCTTTGGCTTTTTCTTTTGATATAAATTTTTGAAAATTGATGCGTGTCTGGTGTGAAAAAAGAATGAGAATCAATTTCTTGTTTCTCTAGCACTAGGAGATCCATGGGAAAAGGAGAGTGGATGTCCACGCCTGTGTGAGTGGGAAGAGCATTAGGTGTTGGGAGCATCCATTATGTCTCTCCGGGGAAAAAGAGGGAAGAGAGAAGTGATAATGGGAGATGAAGAAGCAATGATTATAAAATGCTTTTCTTTGGGCAGAGGAACTTAGGTGAGACCCAGATGTCCCCTAAGATTCCCCAGAGTCGAAACACAACTCTCCAAGTGGGGCCTTTTAAGATTTGAAGCTATTTAACGGAATTCTGATTAGCTACGTGCCAGCTTACTGGGGTTATCTTATCCGCTAACCGAATGGGGCTTAGAGTCAAGTGGCTGGCAGAATTATGGCATTTTTTGGTGCGATCTGCTAAACCTTCGCCGTTAGTCCTTGATATGATGAACATTACTATACTCAAACAGTTCTTCAAGAAAAGGACTGCATGGCGTTAAGCGAGGGCAGCCTAGGTAGATAAGATTCAGTTAAGATTATTGCAAGTGACAGCCTCTTCAATGTGTCCCAGCCCAGTGGCTGACCTCCACAGCCAAAAGCAGACAGGACAAAACATAAACCACGTGGCTCCCATAAACGTTAAGGAATTAGCTGTTGTTGTTATCATGTCAGTTTCAGGTCAAGTCTGAGTGATTTTCCTCAACTGTCAGCTTTACAGTTTTTCTGCCCAAGTTGAGTATGTTGCCGAGCCAACACCATCAAACTGCGCCGCTCAATTGATTAGTTTATCGTGCTTGATCACGGTCCTGAAGCTATTGTCTCACTAGAAGGCAATATTGTATGCAAATTTCACGGAACAATGAAAATAACTGAAGAAAGTGATGTTATGATAACCCCTTTTTAATTTCTTTCTATATATAAGCCAAGGATAATTAAGATTCTGTGGAACTGAAAAGAGCAACGGAAGCACAACTCACTCAAACACGCTGAATCAAACAAATAAACAGAATCCGTTAAATAAAAAAAGGAGGCTAGCATGAATAGAGGGTACACATATTCAAGACCGAAACTCCATTAAACCGTATACCAAAATCAAACGTTAGCAAATTAGAGAAAGGGCTTACTATTCATTTTTAACCCATTACCATGAGTGCCTTGAAAGTTTTTAGGATATTCAGTTTTGATCAACGAATGATGGATCCAGTCGTCCATGAATCCAGAAGACAAAGCACATTGGACAATTGGCGCAACATAACAAGCAAAAGCATCAGCTTAACTACAGACTTTTAAAGAAATGTTAATAAAGACAAAGCTGACAGACCCGCTCTAACATAAGGAATGCAAAACTTCCGATGAAAAGGTAAGTGAAGCTTTCATCTTGCTGCGGCTCTAGCACTCATTGATGAATGGTAATTGGTGCTTCTCTGCTTCCTGTAAGATGTATATACATCATCATACTGACTTACCTCGTTGGGATTAGCAGTGGCCCCAAGCCCCAACCTGCCCGAGCCAACGGATCCAGGTTTCCGTTCTACTGTCCCATCAGCATAGGTTCCTGTCTCTGGATCAACCTGCAAGTTTGGGGGTGGAGGTATACAAGCCCCTCCCTTTCGTACTGCAGGCTCCCTCTCAAATTCTCTATCATATTCATCATCTTCATCTCTTGAATCAGAATTCATAGGGCCCTCGGAAGGATTTACCTCTCCAATTTCCTTAAAAAATTTTGACACTCTTTGTAGAATTTCTGATGGTGGCACAGTTGATGGCGGTATGATGGTTGGGATATCCAAAGGGCTCAAAGGAGAATATGGAACCCCACTACCGATCTGCATCTTTCTAACCATTCCAGGAATGAGGCCAGGTGGGAATAATGGATATGGTGGCAATTGTTCACCGGTGCTGGATGATGGAGGGGGCAATAAATGAACACCACCAGGTGCTTGGTTAGCAGGTTGAACAGAAGATGGTATAGCCATGGACCCAGGAAAGGCACTAGGAGGAGCAGCATTTGGAATAAACTGCTGAGATGCTAGGGGTACAGATAGTGACTGTGCTGGAGCTGCATGCTTATCAGTACGATCTTGATCTAAGACATTTGAACCAGAGCCTAACCTATCAGCCTGCCATTGCTGGGCAACATGGTTAGGTGTCTGCAAAACTCCTGCAACAGAGAGAGAAGAAATTATAAATACTTTCCTATATCAAATAATATATATATATATATATATATATATATATATATATATATATATATACACACACTTAGTAATAAATCTTTAGTTAGCATCAAAGAAATGTTAAGAGAACTAAACTAAGTTGTCTCAAGTTCATTGATGGCCAGTGTGAGTGAGCATTGATCACAACTTCCTGCTTAATCATTTACAAACTAAATGAAAAACATACTAGAAAAAAAAAAAAAAAAAAAAAAAGACAAATTAGCTTGTGATGTTTGAATATAAAAATTTACAGCAGTTGAGACAACAGAAGTTACTGAAATCAACCCCTTTCCTCCTAAAAGTCATTTGAGGGAGTGATATTCCTTAAAGCAAGATGGACATTGTTGTGGTCTTTATTTATTCCCACGGGGAAAAGGGCGTTTTCAAAGCAATTAATGCCACACATCTACGAAATTATTTAGCTCACAAAAGAAGAATCACCGAATTCTGCAAGCCATGAAACATTCTGGTTAAAGAAGAGAAGCTTACCTGCAACTGATTCTGCTGAAGCAGAAGATAAATCCTTTGAAGCCCCGGGAAAAGGATTTGTTTGCAGCCCACCAATCATCTCACCCTTTAATAAAGATATAGTATCTTGATCGTATACCATTTTAGAGGCCCAGAACTCCACCATTTGCTGCAATCTTTTCCTGTATTCCTCATTGCTTTGTGGGTTATGATAAATTCTTGCAAGCATGGAGCCTAAAACAGGTTTCAAGGCAAGAGCTTCACTGTCAAGGTCATTGCCGTTTGTTCTCCGATTTAAGCTGTGAAGCAGTGATACAAAAGTCAATGATGATGAAAAGTACAATCATCGACTCTAGCATGAATGTCAACAGGATTATCTAACCAGAACGAAAATAAGCAAGAAGGCAGAGATCTAGGCGTGCCAAAAGCATGCAAAAAAGTACATTTAACGGTAAACAATGCGCTATTTATATATAATTAATAGAAAAGTATAGAAACAATTGATAAAACTCCCAAATAAAATACACTTACATCTTCTTGTCATGAAAATGACTACACATTTTTTGGCCTATTTTCATGAGATTTCAGACTATTTTCCAAGAGATTTGGAGGAAAATAACAATTTTGGAGAAAATGAAAATGTGAGTACGGATAGTGTTAGGTAAAAGTTGTAAGTCCTATATTAAACATGATTTTTATTGCATTCTGGTATCAGGAAACTAATCCACCAATAAGACAAAAACTGAAGGTGGCCAAAAACAGAGAGGGAAAATACGTTGTACGCACGATTCATAGTTTCTGATTATTAGAAGCACATTAATAAGAGTTTACCAGATGCTAATGAACCTAATTATGTTTTTGAAATGGTGGGAGCAAGAAGGAAAAAGAAAAATTAAGCTCAATGCTGAAATGATAAGTTATGCTACCTGTCAAAAAGGATGTCATTGGCAAGGTATATTATGTGTAACTGTCTCTCGACTTCATCCAATGCAAAGACCCTGTCTCTAAGGGCCTCTGCTAGGGCTGGTGCAAATGGAGATCTCTGCATGAACCAAAGTTTTGCACCTTTGATGGATTCTTTTGTACCATTTAAATTGTTAAGAACATTATTGAGCTCCATTGCGACATCAGATGGAAGTGGCCCAGAGGGTCCTTTGAAAGACTTTGATGACTGGTCATACTCAGGCCGCCCTGGAAGCCCAAAAGACTGAGGATGCTGATGGTGGTGTTGTTGATCATAGAACTGTTGGAAAGGAGGAGGGCCTAGCATTGAAGGTGACGACCCAATTCCTGCAGGATTCATTGGAGAAGCATTTAGAGGAGACGGATTCATCATTGGATTTGGAGGGGGATGGATCATGGGCATGGAAGATGATGGAAAAGGTGGGTTGAATGGACCACCCGGTGGACGAGTTGATAACCAAAGCTTATAACGGTAGTAACCGTGGCCTTCCCCGCCAAAGAGGAAACTATATGAAGGATTATCACGTTGCTTTTCACATATCATAGCTTCAAAGTCAGGGCCGTTTTTCACCGCATACTCAACAAGCTTGTCAATTCGCTTGTGGAGTTCTGGATCGGAAGGGGGGGCGACTGGGGGTGGGGCAGAATCATAAAAAGGAGATGGAACAAGTGAAGGAGGATAATGTGAAGGGAATGCAGGTGGTCCTTGGTGCTGCTGCTGAAGAAGCATATGAGGCGGGGGAGGGGCATGAGGGTGTAATTGTGGAAGTGGCTGCTGCTGCTGCAAGGCATGATGATACGGGAATTGTTGCATAGGGGGGTGTGCAGGACCTGGACCTGGGGGTATAAAAGGAGGACCGTGCATTGATGAAGGAAACTGCTGATGCTGGGGATGAAATCCAAATTGTTGCTGTTGTTGTTGTTGCTGCATATTAGCAGCTTGCCTCTGTTGCTGAGCATATGCCATAGCAGATGCAGCTGTATAATCATGTCCCTGACGTTCCATAACCTCAACAGCACTTCACTTCAGAAGGATTATCTTAATTAATCTACCTACAACCAAAGAAAATTTTAAAACTCCTTTACTTTCGTTATTATACACAGGTGGTTACCATTGATCCCACAAGATAATCTAAACATGAAATATACATTGCAGAACTCAAAAGTACTGCAAGACTATAAATAAATTAAATAATCATTTCTGAAAAATATGATTGGCTCGATAGAATTCCTCTGGTTATATTCTAATGACTAACAAGTTCAGCTGAAGTTTATTCCTTGCATTGAGCCAAAGCAACGAAATAGATAAAATAAAAAGCAGTCGAAATTCGGATAAATGCTGTCAATTCGGAAAACCTAGCCTAAAGCTTAAAGCCAAATCCAGGGATTTCAGATTCCTGGTTCAAATTAAGAACCCTAATAAGCAAACACATGATATGTACCTGCAAGCAAGTTGCTGAAAATGGCGCAGTAGAGTTCCGAAAAAGGGATCCCCAAGGGTGAAACCGCACCGTCGACGGAGCGTAACTGTATTATACACTTGGGCTATCTGACCTCGCTGAGGTTGAAAAGCAAAAGTGGACGCCTTCTTCTTGCACCTTCATAATCTCACCCTGGACCTCCATACTTCTCTGAAATGGCAAAACTACCCTTTCTGAAAAGACGGAAAAAGATATGAGGAAAAATAAAAGAAGATGGGAGAGAAGAATGGCTGTGGACGGTGAAGGTTGTGAGTTTTAAAGTTTGTAGTTGGTGAATAGTATATATTTTTTTAAAATATACTATTCACATAATATATATTTGTTAAAAAAATATCTATATAATAAAAATGATGTTATTTTACATTTACAAATTAGTTTATCAGTTAATTTTATCAAATATTTATAAATCAATAAATCAGCTTTTCGTATCCAAATTTATAAATGTTGAACTTATCTCACAAGAAGTAGTTTATCAGTTAACAGGTAGCTTATCAACTACAAGTTAAATCTAGAATTATTTTGAATAAAATCTCCATCTTCACCGCCAATGTAATTTTATTAAAAAATAAAATGTAATAAGTTATAGGAATTATAATGTCAGAATCCATAACTGTAATATATAATGATTCTCTATTAAATGGTAAATGGAGAGAAGGGTATAACTGAAAATAAAATTTACAAATATGGGAGGTATGGTTAAGAAAAGTTGTGCATAAAGTAAGGCCCAAATCTATTTATTCAACAATTGTCTCGTAATGAAATTTACTAATCTAACATTTTGTGCATATGCAGATAAATTTTCGTTTTCATAAGTTAATATGGAATAAAATATAAATGCGAATATATCATATTTAAAATGGTTGATATTTGAGTTTTAAAATTATTCAAGTTTAGAATATTTTTTCTGTTATTTTTTTTTGGTGATTTTTTCTCTAATCAATTTAATCAAGTAGTTAGCTTAATTGAACTCATCGAGTTTTAATATTGATAAAAGTGTATTATTTTAAAACTTTTTTATCTACATTTAACGTCTATTTTATATAAAGTTTTAAATTATCAACACGAGGTAAAACTATGTTGTACTTTTTAATAGATAATTTTACTTTTACAATTACCAATTTACTAGTTTCATCATTTCCTTTGTCTGTGATCAAGACTATTTGTATATCCTAATAAAAAATAAAACCAAAATAAAAGAAGAAAAAAAAACTCTAAGTGGAGCTACTCATCATATTAGTTGCATGTAAGATATGGATATCACTATAAGTTACAGTAACTTTCATCAAAATTTTATTTCGATAAAAGAATTTTTAGAAACTTGAAATAATTCATTATTTTTTATATTATTTCTCCTTAATCCCAAAAAATATTTTTTTATTAATAAACAACAGTTCCTTATTCAAACATTTTTTTAAGCAAGCTAGCTTATATTCCTCTCATAAAAAAAAACTTCAAACAGTTGATATATATTTTTTTCAAACACTTCAACAACTAATAAATTTAAAAAAAAAATAATTGCACGAGTTATCCATTATAATTTTTTTATTTCAATTTTAAAATGAGAAACAAATTAACCTAACAAAAATCAATTTAGTTGACTTGATTTATCAAATCAATTCCTGTCATGTTATGAAAAAAAATCTTATTTATTAAAAAAATAAAAGACAATACACTTTTTTCTCTTATTGTGGGATAAAATATTATTATATGAAAGTATACAATTTTAAAAATTTGCGTAAAACAAGCATAGGTATGGCATTTATTATTATAGATATTAACTAATAATTAATAAATAATATTCAAATTTTATTAAATATTAAATATTTAATATCTACCTGAAGTACATTTTTCAGGAAAGAATCAGGTATACATAATACATAATTAGAAAATATATTGAAAAAGTATATAGCATTATTTTATATTACTCACCACAAAAATCCATAATGGGTAAAAATGTCATTGTGCGATTAACTGGGCCATATATAAATGTTTGTTAAGAGATAGAAACCTCCCTCTGGTCTCGTGAAAGCCTTAGCAAGCATCGCAAAACCCTAGCCACTTTCTTCACTCGTCTTCGGTTTCAGGTGCCGACTCACCCTATTGATTTCTATCCTACACTCATCCCTTTTCTCTAATTAATTATTTTTCATCTATTGCTCTCGCTTCGTTAGCTTCCCGTTTGCGCGATTTGAATTTTCTTTGTAAATTGCTTTGCTTTAATTTGAGTTTGGAATGCGGTGAAGTGTATCGTTTTCTGTTACTACGTTTACGAGTTCGTTCCGGAATTATTTTTCCTTCTCCGTGACATAGAATTTGTGGTGCATTTTGGTTCTTCGTTTGGGTTGGATCGCATAGTTTTAACTGACTTCATAAATTTTTACTCAAAGTTTGTGGCTTGTTTGCTAAATTAGCGTAGACCCGAGTGATTTAACAAATGCTATGTTGGATTTGTACATCTATATACTTTTTGTTATATTCCTTTTAATATGCTTTATTTGGAATCTTGACCTTCGGAATCTGTTTAAAACAATAAACTATTTGGTGGATCTTGTACTGAATTTAACATTCATTTAGTCATCCTCCAAAAGAAAGAATCTGATGTTGGTTATAGTTTATGAAACAAAGCTTACATATATTTGTTGAAAAATTGTTATTGATATTATATCTGGAGTAGGTTTTCATTTTTTTCCCTCTATGTGCGTTATATTAATATTTATTCATTGCCTAATCTCAGGGAGAGTTGTATGTTTTGTGTGAAACTGTGACTATATTTTTCGCATTTCATGTTAGTTTGCACGTATTCAATTTTTTTTTCTGTTAGGATGTATTCTATTGAAATTTGAAGTTCAAGAGTTATTATTATTTATGTGTCATACGCACTGATTGTATGTAATGCAATAAACTCAATTTTGTCAAATTTCGTCTCATATGGTGTTTCTGTATGAGCAGGATGGAGTCTCAGGTGAAGCATGCTCTTGTTGTCAAAGTTATGGGTCGTACTGGATCCAGAGGACAGGTGACCCAGGTTAGAGTGAAGTTTTTGGATGATCAGAATCGTCACATCATGAGGAATGTGAAAGGACCTGTGAGAGAAGGAGACATTCTCACCCTCCTCGAATCTGAGAGGGAAGCAAGAAGATTGCGCTAGATGGTTTAAATCGAATCAGTGACTTTTTTTGTGGTAGTTAGTGGATGCCAAAGGTTATATCAGCCTATCCTGTTGTTTTGGATCTATTTTCATTTGAATTATTGTCTGAATTTTGTTGTTTTTAATCTAAGTTTCAAGATTGAAGTATGATTGGCTTGATATATGTATCATGTTTTGAAATTTGGATTATATTATTTGGCTTCTATGAGTAGCTAGCTATTCCCACTACATCATTTTCTGTTGAATAATGGTCCTTAGGTAAATTAAAATCTTTCAAAAAAAGTTTAAATGGGTGTCGAATGCTTATATCATTACAATCTGGAAAATGGCGGTGGTAATTGGGTATATAAATGCGTGTGTGCCTATATGTGGTTGTGAACTTGTGACTGTTATCTTGATTTCTATTTTAGAGATGCTTTAAACAGAAATTCTTGACAAAATTTAGTCCAAAAGTTGTTTGGCTTCGGTAGAGTAAGCATTTCTCTGAGAACAATGATTTTGGATTTTAACTTCGATTAGTTTTATTGCAAACGTCGCGTTGAGACAGTGATGTAACCCCATTGTGGAACCAAATTTTTACCATTAAATGTATTCGTTTTTAAATCAACAGCTAAGAATTGTTATCTTTTTCTATTCTTAAGTTATCATACTTTCTTGTGGTACTCATAATTTACCATAGACCATAATGGCTCGGTCTTTTTGGTGTTATTTTTCAAATCAGCTTTTAACGAAGAATATGGTAATGTTCTGAAATTTACCCTTTTACTTACCTGCATTGATTAAAATCTTTTGAAAATTGATGAATTGAACCATTTTTCTGGTTTCTGACGATGCAATGGATCAGGGAAGTTCTTGACAATGCTCTGTATTTATTTTTCAGTTCTTAACATTTTTAGATTGTAATATTGTAAGTCACTATAAATACTTAGCAAGTGAACTTTTTAAAATTTTCTTTGGCTAGCCAAAAATATTTCTGCTGCTGTACTTTCCGAGTCAACTCTTTTGAAATAAAAAGAACATTTCCTGAATAACTCTTCGTGAATACCCGAAATTTTCAAATAAACTCCTTCATCATAAAAAAGAATTCTGAATTAAATCTTTCGGAATTTATAGCAGAGGTGATTTTCTTAAAAATTTAATCCGGAGTTATCAAATTTATATTTATAAATATTAGGCTGTCGGAGCACAATTTTTAGAAGATTTATTTAAAATTTCATTTTTCAAATTATATAATTTAAAAGATTTATTCAACATTTCCAGAAAGTTTAATATATAAAATAACATGAAAAAATATATTTAAGTGCATTTCACAGTTAAGGATGTCACCAGAATGTACGAGAATTTAGGAAAAACAACCTCTGCATCTTGTACAACAAAATATTTAAAATCCAAATCAACAGCAGCCATTCACCATCACTCTAGTTGACTGATTCCCTTCACCAACTGATCATGTAGAAGTTGGTCTTTTATCATAGGAAGTTGTTTACTGCAACATTTTACTTGGGAGTTTATGCCAAACAACTGATATACAAAGTTATTACTCTTTGGGATAGAAACCAGAGCATCCCATTGTTATGAGTTTTTTGTCTGGAATAACTATAATAAACGTGTATACTTTAAGTGATGCAATGCAATGTATTATGGCAGCGTGAGATGGATTTATTATTTCAATTGTAGTTGCAAGTGCCAAGTTATGAGAGGATGTCTGGCACTAATTTTATTACGACATAAGCCAAATTGTACATTATTTTTGCTTCAGATTCATTTATTTATTTATAAAGCCGTGCAGTGTTACGTTAGCTACTAACTTCACCTACAAAACTTAATAGTTTTTTTTTTCTTTCCTCATGTCTAAATGTGGCTTTTTTCTTAATCACATATTTAATTATAACTCTCCCTATGGTCTAATAATTTACTTACAGTCAACATAAAACTCGTCGACATAAAGATTCCCCTTTCACAGCAAAGGAGTTCATATAAGTCCAGCTTTTCCGCGTTTTCTAAATCTTTTTTGTCTTTTCACTGTGCAAATAATACTTTTACATATGGTTATGATAAAAAGTTTTCAGATATATCAATCACAGCAGTTTGTGTGCCTTAAAGTTTATTGGGTTTTCAGTTTTGGTCAAGTAAAGATACAGTCAATTATCCATGAATCAAAAAAGTGATGCTTTGAACCTCCCTCTCCCTTTTCCTCCTCTTTATATATTAAAAGAATAATGAATTTTACAATTAGGCCTCTATGGAACTGGAAAGAGCGAAGAGGAGGACGCAATGAATTAAGTTATATATTAAAGGTTATACTAAGTAAAATACATGTTTATGCATCAAACTCCAACTACTGTGCTGTAAGTCCCATAAATAGCAAAAAATAATCCAGAAAATAATACAATATAATCTAAGGCTTTATGCCAGAAGGGTAGAGAAGAGCCAAGTAGCTTTAGGTGAAATGTGGCTGGCAAAACAAATGATAGCATTGCACATAAGGTACTCCCCACAAATGAGGCAAATACACCAAATTCTGGCATGAATGAAGCTATAACTGCCAGTCCAACCACCACAATCGCTCGGCTGATATATATGCAAATTTTTCCTGGTCCCGTTGATTCATTATTGTTTCTGAGGATGATTTTGAGTTTCCCTTCCACAATCTCATTAATTGGGTGCAACATGATTGGAAGTGTGAATGCAAGCCCCACACATAATCCTACCTGCCACCATATAAAATGTTACATAAATACAACAAAAAATTTGGAGATAATGGAGTCCTGGCAAAAGAAACGTAGGTTGGCTTTTAATGCACTTTTATGCAGTGCTCAAACTCTGAAATGGTATTCTGCAAACTGAACATTGTAGTAGACATGTCTAAGGACAAATTACAACATGTGAGTGTGCATATGTACTACTCACAGCAACTGATACTTCACCAGATACTATAGACAGAACAGACACAATTAAGGAATGATTCTTTGATGTAAAATAGATTAACTGACACAAACTAAAAGTCATAGTTATATTATGTCATCATCAGATGTTATCAAACACCATCACTCCTAGCACTAGATGTTTCAAGCAAGCCACCAGTACCCTAGTTGGATAGAAAAGGGTTTCAAACAGATTCCACCAAGTCATGTTAATTATATGTTGCAGTGCCGAGTGTTTTCTGAAGTTGCAATGACAACAAGCCCACTTGAAAATTCTAAATTAAACTAGTCTAGGAATAGAAAACAGAGAAAAAAAGAGAGGAAAGAGATCAATATTGGTTAGTTAACAGCAAGAAAACTATTTAAGAGTAACTGAAGAGCTTGAAGTATGGATGTCTTTACTACCTGTACTGAAAGAGATGACCAATTCCTTGGGAGATTGAGGGTCACAATGTCTCTGGTTTCTTCACCAAAAGCCATGTAACCACAAATCCCAAAAAGAATGTACACAAGAGTTATCCCACCAAAAGTCTGCGCAAGCAACACTGGGAACTTACGTCTATCCTGCATAGAATTCTCTAGGGCCAGTGTCATTCCAAACCCCTCAAAACAAAAAACTGCCATGCCTGCTGCAAATGGCAATCCCCCAATGTTGGAGGTGATTGCAGTCCTTTCTCTGAATGAAAACCCCTCTTCGAAGGCCCTTTCTACATCCTCCTTCACCACAATTCCCATAGCTAAGACATTGCACACATCAGCAAAAATGCTGAAAGGAGCCAAAGCAGATAAGCTCCCTATCCAAGACAATCCAATCTCAACAGGTACCAACATAAATATGAACGAGGCCATTGATAGTTTTTGGCCTTCGAACACAGAATGAAGGTTTTGTCCAATAAACACAAAATAAGCAACAGATCCAGCACATTGTGCTACCACAATTATAACTTCTGTCACATACCGACCCAGGATTCCAAAAGACCTATAACCCAAGTCTCCATATGTGTTTGATTCCCCTAGTGGCTCTTCAGACGCCAATTTGTCTCTGCAATTAACCTGTGTCCAATAAATGAAAACAAAACCTTACAAAGACAGGAACAACAAAATAAAACATATATTTCCTCTTTCCTTTCAGCAAGTCAATGACATAGTGCATCCCACGGTAAAAAAAGTATAAAGGATAATTATAGTATCGGTTTATGCACGGCAAAAAAACAATAATGAATGGCCAATTTACACTGCCATTTAACTCATCTTATCAGTCATATTACTTTCAACTAATCAGAAAACACGTTATATTCAACGGAATTTATCATATAGTACTATATTTTAACCTAGCATTAAAATAAACAAAAAAGAATAGATTTTTGCAAATGATTGAATCACCCACAAGAAGGAGCATGCAATAGTAGGTGGATAAGCCGACGACAGCAACCCCGAGCGAACCGGCGACCCAGCCAGCGATCCGAAAAGCAAAGGGTAATCCAAGAACCCCAGTTCCCACAACAGTGACTATGATGTTTCCCAAAGTTTGAAGCTTGGAAGCCCTCTTGGAAGGCACAGGCTCCAACAGAGGAGATGCCATGTTTTTTTTGTCCCCCTCCATCATCCTTCTAGGTACCCGATCTACCCAGACTCTTAATGAGTGACTGCGAACGAGTGCACCACGTGAGACACGTGTCGCTTCTGACAGAGTCAGGAGAACAGGGGAGTATAAGAACGAAAAATCCAAAAGGGTTAGGAATTGGGGTTGTTGGTGATGACAGGTGTGGATCTATAAATAACGAACGAGTGATCAGTGACGACGTTACCCTAAGTTGTCTGTTCCAGTTAATGGGTCGACAACAGAGAAAACACCAAATCCATCGTTAAGCAGAGGTAAAAACTACCTCCAAATGAGCACTGTGCTTGTTAATCTCTTCTGTTTGCCAGAGCCTGAAACCACTATCAAGCGTCCTGCAACTGCTGCAAACGTTAAAAAATTTTACATTCATCTGATTAAGAAACATTTTCAATAAAAAAATTTTCCTCTTTCATTTCTTTTACTTATCTCCTAATACCTTGATTAACCAAACCCATTATTTAATGCATTTACGAATTGATTTTCATTAATTGATAAATAATGCTCAAACTTCTATGGTTTAGCTCATTCATTAATATGTTGGTGATGATAGGATCCGAATCAAACATGGATTATCTATTATGCAGTTCCTCGTGTTTATGAATAATTGTTATACTAACTCATTCGCATATGTAACTTACCATGGCGAATAATTCAATGGGACAAATTTAAAGTAATTCTGCATAAGCCTATTGCATTAAATTTTTTATCTTTACAAATAAAATTAAATAATGAACAAAATTATATTTAAACTTGATTTATATTATATCCTAACATTTATTTAGCACGTGATCTTATATGCACCTAACAGCATCTTTAATTATACCTTATCTTATTATTTCTATCTTCTTAATAAAATGCTTTCGATACTTTTTTATTTTACCCTTTTAATTTTTGTATCATATTAAATATGTATAATCTAATTTAAAATTAGGTGAAAAGTAATGATATAAATAATAAATAGTAATTAATAATACACATAAACTTAAGAATTAAATAGTAGCAAAAATATTGTAAAAGTCTTACAGTTAAAAAGGATAAAAGAAGTATTTATGGAAAGAAGTGAAAGTAACGTTGTTTAGATTTAGAAAAATTGAGTGAAAATGATATGAAAAAAATTGTAAGAGACGACTAATAAAAGAATGTGTAAAAATTATGATATATGAAAAATGATATAAATGTCTTTATTTTTTTATAAAAATTTGTATAAATTTGATGGGAATGGTGAATAAGTATATTTTTATTTTTATCAATTCATGTACAATGGAAGTTTATAAAATTTTGTCAAGTCCAAGTGTAAGTGTAAAACAACGCTTGAATCTGTCTTTCTTTTCATTTCTTCACACACCATAAGAGGCAACGATCTCTCACCTCACCTCTTTTCGTCTTCGCATTTCCATCCAAATAAGCGAATCCAAACGTGAACAATAATCATACTTTCTGTCCCTTCTTTCATTTCTCAGTGCCCTGTAAACAAAGTATTAGTGTCATAACTAAATAAATCAATGGTAATATAAGGGGAAAATTTTGAGTGTCATAATAATAAAACTTTTATCACTATTTTAAAATAAGAGAGAGAGATGATATATATTTTCAAAGAGATAATCATTAATTACAAAATTGTATATTTTAATATTAAATTAGATGGAATGTTTGGTTTTAATTATTGAAAAGCCTCAATGGTCATAATAGAGAGCTAATAATATAACTTTATTGAGTTAGGAATAGAATAAGGAGTTGATGATATGTTACCAAAAAGTATTTTGTGGGAAAAAATAATCATTCTCTTCCTTTAATAAAGTGTCTAATGTTTAGCTAAATTTAAAAACGACACGAATATTTTTATTTAAGAGAAAATTACAATAATATTATGTTGAAATATGACTTTCAAAACTTCATCTTTGATGTTTTCCTTATATTTGATCATTATGCAATTTATTAAATACGATATATTTGTGAGAGAAGAAAGTTACAATATGTAAATTTATAACAATTATTGTATATTAACTAATAAAAATGAAATTTCATTTCATTACCAAAGTAAAAGTTACTATTAAATTATTTATGATGTGAGTTAATGACCTTCAAATAAGTATAATGAAATTTGGATAAAAACAATTACTAAATTCAAGTTTTTAAAGAATAATGTATTTACTTAACAGATATGTCATTAGATACAAGTTTTATTAGAGATACAAGATACACTACAATCTCATAAGATAAAATTAACTCGGATTGTTTAAAAAAGGATATATATATATATATAAACAAAATCATAATATTTCTAAAAAGACATTTTGTGCAACAGATTTACAACTACATCAAGTAAAAATCCAATTTTTTCACACAAGATCAAAGTATTGATATACAATTTCACAAAATATAAAAATTGATAGTTAAAAATTAAGTAATGATTAATCATTGTCAAACTAAAGAACAAGTGATAGAGACTTTTATCAACCAGTGGTCCATCAATCTTGTGACAATAATGAGAACAACATTTTTTAATCACGCTAAACAATATTTTCCCCTTTTCTAACCTTTTCCATTATTCTAAGGTTTTCTTTTGCATGTTTTTTCTTCTTCTCCTCTAACAAGATCTAAAGAGATAATATCATCTTCTTCTAAGTTTCCAAACAATGGAATATTATTAATACATGGATGTAAATTCTCTAATGAATTTGAAAAAAACTAGTCGTATATGTCAGTATAAAAAATTAACTTGCAATTTTTTTCCCTTCTGAAACATTACCCTTTTTATACAAAATATGATTTTGATTAACATGAAATGATATGACATTCAGGTGCCTTGAACTAATAATGTTTTCCATTTGTTTCTTATTTAGATACAACATTGGTTAATTAACAAAATATAATTTTTGTTTCCTCTCTCTTGTTAATTTAGGGGCCAACCCACATTTATGGAAGATGATAGCTCATAACTTTTATAAATTCTTGATAGATCAAATATGGATAAACTAAATCAAACCAAACTAATTTATGCTATCACATCTACCATTATTAACTCATTAATCAAATATTTCATTCAACACAAATTAAATCAACTTCCACTATTCAAAACACCTATACAAATATGAGAGATACAATTATGTGAAGGTTTCTATTGTCTGAACCTAATAGTTATTAAGATAATAATTCAATAGTTGTAATGTGTATAATATTGGGTTACTAATTATAAAGTATCTTAATTTTACACGCAACACACAAATCCCACACAAAGAAATTTGTTTTTAAGTATGAATATAAAAAGAAACATTTTTTAAAAAATATTTTTAAAAAAATAAGAATACAAAATAAATAAGTAAACCATTAAAAATAAAGATAAAATAGAAAAAAATTCTTCCATATTTTTATCAAACGATAAGATAGAATCATCGTTATTGTATTATACAATATCAAAACGAAATCTTATTCTATTCAATTATATTTCAATTCATTTCATTTGTTTTAATAATCTAAACATAATCTCGATGGTGGTAGGGGCTATACAGAAGTCTTTTTTTATACTTTCTAGGAGGTTGCAGACACTTCACTTGTCATCTCAATATTATCCATTTAGCCTCTCAAATATTATTTTATCTTTTATTTGGTCTTTAAATTAATAAAAAAATTATAAAATCATTTTTTAAATATAAATTTAGTGTTTAAGTTTTATATATCTTACTAATATCAATTTAATAGATTTTTCAATACTTAAAAACTATTATTATATTTTTTATTACTCACAATAATTTATTTTATAAATTATTTATAAAAAAATTAGGAAGAAAATAAGTGTCTGTGGACTTTAATCAAAGAATGTGTGAAGGAGAATGCAACAGGTAGGTTGCTGTTGAGTTTTTCTCTTTCAGAATCATAAATAATATCCGTTCTTAAATGAATGGGACATGGTGTTCCATCATTGCCAGAAACAAACTTGTTACGTAAATGAAATAATAATTGCAAGAGACTAATAATTTAGCTACCATCTAATTTGCCATCAACTAGCCCAGTTCTCACCATGTAGTAAGAAAATCAATGAAATTGTACTTAATATTACTAAGAATAAAACCTAATCGATTGACTTAATGGTTAATTCTGAGTTCACACATCATCCATCTGTGTTCCATCATATAAAAACTTATTCAAGCAACAATAATTACAGTATTGCAAAACTGAATTAGTATTTAGATTAATCAGAGAAAAGTCATAGTAACATGACAAAGAAACTTAAGAGTCATAATTATACTGTTTAGATTATTATATTTTTTCTGGTGTTACATTTTTCATATCTCACACTTTTCCACTTATATTTTGTTTGGATGAAAGTGAAAGTAGAAAGGAAAGGAGAAAAGAAAGGCAGAGAAAAACAAGATTGTTTGACTAAAGAAAAGTAAGTGAATTTTACTGAAAAGTAGTAATAAATATGATTAACGTAACTAAAAAATTGTTACATTGCAAATGACATAAATTTCCTTTATTATTTTTGTTAAAAACATGTATAAATTTTATTTGAATAATAATATATTTGCGTTAAACATAAAGCTTCTAAAATACAATTATTATTTTATAGTTTGTATATTATTTTGTTGTAAACATTTATATGTAGTTAATTTAGGTAGAAAGTATTATATGAATTTATCTCTTCAGAATTTAGTTAAATTGATATTTTAATTATCTTAAACGTGTAGTTTTAATCTTTTAAATTTTAAATATTCTTTAAATACCATCATTTCATTCTCTAGAAGAATCATGATTTTTGTAATTTCAATTTTTTATGTATATCATTAATAAATATAAGATCAATAAACTTTAACTAATAACAAAATATGAAATTGTACTATCAGTACAGTTGAAATTAAAAGATTAAGATTGTCCGTTTCAATAACCGAATAACTCAATTAAAATTACATTTATGAAGTTAAGTCTAATTTATATAATGTATAACACTAGTTAATTAAATATGTTTAAGACATAATAATTTGTTCAAAAGGAAGTATTTGGTTTAAGTTTTTGTTCGATTAATATAAATAAAAAATAAAAAATTAGAACGTTAGTACACTAACTATCAATTATCCCTTCAGCCATAATCGATTATTTGAAATTGAATTTCATTTTCCAATTTTTTTACTGTAATTTCACACGTTAACTGCCCAAAACCCCCTCTCCTACCCCTTTCTCTCCCCGAAATCAGCACAATCTAACAAAAACAAATAACACCAATTCCCGCTTCCTAACACCCAGGAAAAGTAAAACGAGAGGGTTAGAGGTCAGCATATCATATTGTACATTTTGATAGAAGCCTTTTTGTCCTTAACAATGATTTTTTGTTGGTATAATTCAGAACATAATCTGAAAGCTTTTTATGCGAAAAATAACTTTTAAAATATGCCATGTAGAAGATACTATCAAATTGTGAAATTTAAAAGACACTTTTAAATAAATAGTGTAGTCTCTAAAACACTCACTCCAAAATTATACGTCAAATTATGAAATTTAAAAGGAAAAATTACTTTCAAATCCAAATAATTAAATTGTACAATCTAAAAGTTAAAAATAACTTTTAAATTGTGCAATTTAAAAAAAAATCATGTAAAAAATGACTTCTGAATGGCATAATATGAAAATTAAAAGCATTTTCTAAATTACATAATCCAAAAACCGTTTTATAAAAAATGACTTTACTATAGTATAATTTGAAAAATACTTTTAACTTCTAAATTGCACAATTCATTCAGACTATAAAATTAAAAAGAAAAAAAAAACTTCAAATCAAACGGATAAAGTGTGAATTTTCATACTTATGAGAATACATAAAGTATGCGGGTGCAAAAAGAAATTTCCAAAGAACCTAGGATGGAAGTTGGAAGGATGAAGGTTGTATCCATGGACTGAAATGCATAGCCCATTAGTATTAAGGCTTTTTCTTTTCTCACCTCCTTTAAATTTTTGGAAACCTCTCATTTATTTTAGAAAAAGCTTTTAGATGTGAAACTTTTACATTCAGAAAAAGAACTGTCAGAATTTTTTTTCGCATTCTGAAAAACCCATTTCGAAATATATGGAAGGTGCACTAGAATTTTAAGGAGTGGATGAAGTAACAACCTAGTATTGATCCACACCCCCTCTAAGGAAGGACTGGTATTTGGGGAGTGTTCCTGTTTACGCAAGTGGATTACCTTGATTTGAGGGGTACAAAAGGAAAATAAAACCGAGTTAATTGCAGAAGTGCTCGAGTGAGAGAATGCTTTGTAGTGTTGTTCCAAAAGTAAAACTACTTACAGTAAGAGATGACAGATTGAAGTGAATGGATACACCAATCTAAAAGGAAGCTTTGTTTAGAATTCCTCTAAAAGCTTATATAGTTAGATGCATAAATCTAAACAAGTACTGAGACTCAAGTACTGTAAACTATAACAACAACATCCAGAAAGAAAAGTTGTGCATTTGTACCATGTCTCGGAACATTCTTTGTACATAGTTCGAAAATTGTAAAACCTTTTACAACGCCTCAAAGCAATATGGCTGACAAACACAGTCCATGGCATGGATCAGTTTCCTGCGAGGTCCCACTGCATTGGCACCCATATCCTTGAGTTTTTTCATGGTTAGATTTACCAGCTGATACTTACTGAGACTTTTACCCTGAAAAATTCTCACAAACTGCCCCAGTCCAAGTGATATCAGCCACTTGCTCAGTCCACCAGCTCTTTGAAGCTTCCTCTCCAAATTTGACGCTCTCAAGCTTTTATTCAAAATTTCCAGGTTGGAGGGCCTTCTTGGTGCAAGTAGTGTTCTGGGCTGCTTAATAACTTTAGATGTATTGGAAATTCCAAGTAGTTTAAGTGAATTCAACCCATTCATTTGATGTGCATTCTCTGATTCTGTTCTCTGATCTAAAGATGGTGGATTGACGACAGTTGGTCTAGGTAATATAGGAGGTGCTCTACTCTCGGTATGGGTCTCTTTCTGGACAGCCAATAAAATGGTTTTTTCATGTTCATTATCTAAAGGATGAACAGTAGATGTCTCCATAGGAAGCTGCACATGGTTACTTGCCAATTCAGGAGGCATAAGTTGCGTGTGATTTGGTCCTTGGTTTGCTGTTAACGATCTCTCATTGAGAGGCACAGCAGGCACCAGAATGGTTACTCTCTGCTTTTTCACTATAACCCAATCACTATCCTCATGCTGCCTATCACAGTTTCGAGAATCAACAGGGTCATGTGAAGAAGTACCGCTTTTTTTACTAGGAACTTTTCCTGTGCGCTTCTGCTTTGTTTTCACCATCAGCCAAGAACCTACGTGCCATTAGTAGAATGTATAGCATTAAACCACTAACAAACCTCAAGGTTCATTTAATCAAAAGTCATAACATAAATCAAAATAACTACTTTAAAAATAAGAACGAATGATTTATTCATGTAAAGGATGTTTATAATGACATTCAATGTAAATTGTTATGTACATAAAGTTTGTTAACCTTAAAATGGTACATTAAAAATCATATCATCATATCAACTATCACTTCAGATTAAGTGACAATGCTAAGTTTTTTTAACACCGATAATGCGTAGTAGAAATTAAACTCAGTTAATCATTTCAAGCGCATAATACAAGTAACTCTGTACATAATACATACTCTAATTGTATCCACTTTGGGATTCAATTGTGTGTGCAAGAAACTAGATCCGGATTCAGGATTCAGACGAGCACACAGATCAAACTGCAAAGTTACTTATATCCTCTTTAGAATTCAAATTCAGACAGAGTAATAACCTAGTCCATAAGATGCAGATGCAAAAGAAACGCAGCAAAATTTTCAAAAAAAGTATCAGAAAAATTATCTCTGCAATGAGTTACAAACAAACAAATTGGTTCAGAAGTCCTTTGATCAACCTAGAAACAAAAAGTTGTCATACCTTCGTCCTCAAAAACCTGTAGCACAAACTAGAACATATTTATTATCGACTAATTAACAACAAGGAAGGCTTGAATTTCTTGCACGCAATCGTGATAGTTCCTAAGTATTGTCTCGTAATCTGCATGTATAACGAAACTCCAGTTTGTTCATTTGTTGTCTGCTGCAATGCACGACAACGTTGGAGATCGCCGACTAAGTATCACAAGGCTTTCAAAGCCACATTCTATTGCAGCGAAACTTAGAAATTCAAACGCTACCGACGGATAGAGAAGAATGAAAAACCGCACACAAACATTCAAACATTGGGTGAAATAAGAAAGGGTAAAGACCTGGAACAAAGTCTTCGAAAGAAAACAGCACTAAGCTCTTCCTTCTTCTCTTTCCTCCTCAGCTTGAAAACTTGCTTGTCCTATTATTCGCTTCAGAGATCGACAATTTGGGAATCAGATGCATCTGTGGAGAAGAAAATTAGGGTTTATGACGGAGTTATATTTGATTAAGCCAATTACATCTTTTGACCCCGTTGGACTAAGGGGTTGGAGAAAGGAGAGACTAATTTTAGAATCATATACAAAATTGTCAATGGAAAATATATATATATAAACTACTAGTTTGTGATTGCGGAAAATATATTTATTTAAGAAAATTAAAATTTATAATAAATATTTTTTATACATATAAAAAGCATATTGTAAATTAAAATATGGAATACATAAATATTTTTAATATGTAAATTATATTTTAGATTTTGATAAGTAATTATGTTGTGAAGTGTTTTTATTTTAACAGAAAAAAAATCAAATTATATCACCCAATCGATACTAAAGTATCACGTGATATATATGGAGAGAAGTTGATTTCCGATATTTATCATAATTTGTTAGATTGTCGACTTGGCGTTAAAAGTATAAGATTATATATCATATAGTTGCTTGAATTTTGAAAATAAATTTGAGTTTTGTTTCTTATAACTTGTTAACTTGTTATTATTGTTACTAATTTTTTTATTATTAATATTATTATCGTTATATATATTTATTTATATTATTGTTATATTGTATATTTATCATTATTATTATTTATTGTTATAATCAATTATATTATATTTACATATCTAATTAATTATTTTATTTTATAATTGATTATGTAATCCGTCAAAACAAAAGTTATTTAGTTATTTAATTATTTTAGTAATAAACTTTATTTAATTATCTATTAAATTATTTTATATTTATTAGAGAATAAGATCGTGTAACTGAAATATGATACAAAAAGAAGTTATAAATAAGATATTCTCAAAGTAAAAACTATTAAAATAATTTTTTATTAAATTGTAAAAAAATTCATAAAAGGTAATTATAAAAATGAAATGCATATGGGATTGAATTTCCATCGTCAAATTTTTTTCGTCAATCAATAGATAAAAACACCTATAATCATTGCTCAAAATGCAAAGATAAAAAAGGAGGGGAAATAGAGTGAAAAATAATTGAAGATGATGGAGAAGGTTATGAAAATTTGTGAATGATTTAATTAATGTGTTAGATAAAAAGATACTTTTTAATTAAATAAAATTGTAAAAATATTATTTTATCTTTATTTTTAAAATAAATTTATAATAAATAATGATAAGTTATTAATATTTTTGGATAAAACATTATTTTAGTAGAATCTGTGACTCACCTGATGGGAAACTACTAATTATTATTTGACAGTACTTCATAAAATGAAATTGAAATTAAAATAAATTATTAATTTTATTATTATTTATATTATTTAGTTAAAATATTATTTCAATAGGGTCGGCGAATTCACCTTAAGAAAAGTTACTAATTATTATTTGACACCGTTTTCGTAAAATGAAACTGAAATTAAAATAAATTTATTATTATGTTGTTATTATTTATATTGTAATTATTATTTTATGAATATTTTTTATTGTTATTTTTAATTTAATTGTTATTATTTTTTGATACTGTTATTATTTTTTAATATTTTTGTTATTATAATTATTATTTGTGATTTTAATGTTATTATATTATTATTATTACTTTATGAATTTATTTTAATTACTGTTATTATTTTAAGATTTTTTTATTATTAGTATTATTTATGATTTTTTTATTATTGGTATTATTATTTTAAGGATTTATTTTGATTATCATTATTGTTATTAATTATTTATCTTTAATATTATTAATTTATTATTTTTATTGTATAAATTTATCTATATTATTGTTATAGTTTATTGTTATTATTTATTACTTTAACTTTATATTATATTACAACATATAATTATAGTCCAATATGTTATATAATTATAATTGATTATATTATAACCGATTATATATTTATCTATGTAAGGTAGGCATGTAATCAATTTTGTTGTTTTTATAATTGATTATATATTCAAATAAATGAGTTTGACAGTGTAATAAAAAAGAGTAATGATAAATGTGTAAATTTGTTTTTTTTTTCGGTCTCTTCTGTCTCTTTTATTCGCATCTTTTAGAGTGAGCTGAAACATCATTCTTTCACAAATTCGTTTGTTTATTTTTTTTTTCTTTCTAAATTAGTTAAATTAGTACGAAAATGAGGGAGCACTTGTTTTTCTTTCAGTGTATAATACATTATTTAATTATAATTAATAGTTAGAACTTAATTTATAAATATGTATGATTTGAATTATAGTATTATTATATATTTTTACCATCTAAACTACATAATACATAATTTTGAATACTCTAGATTAGGTTTGTTTTAATTTTAATTTAAAAACATAGCGGTATAATTATTTAATTGCAATTAATAATTAAAACTTAATTTATAATTACTAGTAATTTATATATATTTATATATACGTATATATAAAGATTTGAGATAAACATATAACTTACCCACAATAATCAATGTTTTCCCTTCATTACCTAGTCTTAAATTTATATACCCAGTCTTACACACAATATATATGTTAATTATGATTAACATGAAAATTAGGTACTTATTGTTAATGTTATTATTAACAATAACAATAATAATAATAATAATAATTATTATTATTAACATTATATTGTTAATATTATTATTATATTGTTTATCATTATCATTATTTTATTTTTATTAATATTCTTATTGATATCATAATTAATAATAAGAGGATTTATATATGTTAATTATGATTAACATGAAATATAGGTACTTATTGTTAATGTTATTATTAACAATAACAATATTTATTATTATTAACATTATATTGTTAATATTATTATTATTATTATTATTTTATTTTCATTAATATATATATATATTCTTCAAAACCTAGAAATATATATTAATAACCTAGGAATTTATTTTTCATTTGTGGCTTATACAACATCATCATTCATTGCATTATATTTATTTATTCCATTACAATTGAATATGAATGTGAGTAGCACCACAATTAGCTGTGATACAATAACGCGCATTTAATGTAATTAAATACCTTTGAAATGTACTTTTGTTAATTATTATCATCTTACACTTGTTTTATGTTTAAAATGTTAAATATGGAGTAGGTACTATTAATAATTATTACCAATAACAATAATTATTATTATTAACATTATATTGTTATACAATGTAATGTTATATCATTTGATCTTATTTTACTTTTCCTTAGGTCACTTTTTAAATCATCTTATAAATTTTGTACTGCAACAATTCTATAAAATCTACACTTTTATATTTTTTATTTATATTTTAACAATAAATATAATCTTTTCCAAATAAAAGATAATTTTTTATATTTATATTCCAAAATTTTATTCAAAATCTATTATTTAACACATGTGCTCTTTAAATCCTTTGATACTATTGTTGGAATGAGATATTTTTTTACAAGATATAGATATCGAGTTGGAACATTTTGGTTATTATTAGATGCTGAATATGTTCCTGTTTTCCAAAATGATTCCCTGCCTCTAAAAGGAGTAAGAAAAAAACAGTGTTGTGGTTCATGGAATCTGGTCACTTCCTTTTTCCCTGCACACATCACAAACTCAATTGGTGAGAAGATGCTACCATTCAGACACAATTACAATACACACTTGACCTATGCAGTACTCACACCTGGCATCCATCCCAGGATCTCCATTCCATCACTTTTAAGATTGCAGCAGTTCTCATGCTTATGCTATTTCAAGGATTTTTAAAGAATTTAATAGTTTCTAAATTGTGTTATAATTTATAAGATATGAAGATAAATGTATATTGATAACAGTTTAAATAATTTAAAGCATGTCAATTTGTTTCACTCCACCTATAATGTGATACAATTCATTTAAATATTATAGAATTTAGTTTTATATTTTTAGAGTCAGTTGGAAGTACCCATTTTGCAACAACGTACATACATTCCCAATAATTATGGAAAAATGATGAAACTTTTAAATAAAAAGTAAAAACAAACATGTTCTTGCCAAAAAGTGTGATTTTTAGAGCTTGTAGCATCAAAATGTCGTATCATTAACCGTGAATATTATTTTTTAAATATTTAATAAATATTATTAAATATTTAAAATTTGGACTTTTTTCTAGAAATACAAGTAGATATTTTCTTATTTTTTTTAAGAGTGGTGAATCTCTCACTTCATTATCATAATAGGCTATGTTTCAATTTAAGATTAAGTTAATTATCAATAAATGAAGAGTTTTCAAATAAAATTATTTTCTAACTCTGTTGGGATTAATATTAATCATAATGAACCTTTATATGTTAGTTGAGTTAAAGTCCATGTTCATCATAATAAATTTTTTAACTTTCTAAACGTGGATGTTAATAATAACTTTTTAATGTTTTAGCCAAACTAAAATCAATATTTATCATAGTCAACTTTTTAGTGTGTCACACTTGCTAAAGTTGATCCTGATCACGTTTAATTTTCTAGCGTCTTGTCTCAATTATGACAGGTGTTGTCTAATAAGGTCAGTCTTACCTGTTTTTATTCTAACTTTTATATTTTCTTGTTACAATTTTCGTATAATATTAAAGATTTTTTAGCCTGGAGCGGACACCAAAAGCCTGTGCCTTTCCATCCCTTCTGATTGATAGAGATTTCTCTATGTTATTTTGCGGAGGTAATTTTTTTTTAAGTATTCCACTAATTCTTAAAGCTTATAATTCTCAAAGCTTAGGGACAGAACATAAAAATGTCTTATTATTCATAATAAAAATATATTTTATACAAATATTTAGTTGTTTAGTTATCTTTTAAATCTTAATAAATATTATTTAATTTTTTAATACATGTCAAGTACCACAGACAAAAATCTCTTTCCTTTTTTACTTAAATTTATCAATAACTAATTTATAAGTCTTAATATAAGTTACATTTATCCAATAAAAGATCAAACTAACTAATACATAACCGTTGAACTTGAAAGATTATATGACTATAAATGAGGTAAATAATTAATTCTTGATTTGAATTTACGTTAATATCAACTAAAAGGAAAAAAATTTGGAAGTTTTTGTTAATTCTTATGTTTTTGTCAAAAGATCAAGAAGAAGTAAAGAGATTCCAAATCCATAAGTCAATGTTGTCCTACTTTGGAATACACTCCCAATAATAAAATACTAACAGGGAATCAGTGCACTAAATAAACGTTAGCAAAAGCATTCATTAAAGTCACACACTTTGAAGAAAAGAATTAATATTATATAATCCTAATTACTTTTAACCACTATGTTAGTAATTTAGTTTGTTTATTAATTAAATTAATTGACGTTTTGTAATAATAAACTTATTCAAAATAAAAAAATAAGTTCGTTAGAGCATTTAATTAAAGAAGTAATTTTATGGAATTTTAATTATTATTTTTATTTTACTGTGCCACATAATTTTGAAGATATTTTTCAATGCAAGAGTTAATTAATATTAATTAGTTTGTTTACAGAATAAATATTTTCAAGATTTTTTTCTTTTTCTATTTATGGTCTAGGTTTTAAATTTTATGTAATATTAATATATTCTAATAAATTTTTTTCAAAACATTCAGATTTTAAGTTTATACTTTATATAACTGTAACTGAGATGGTTTAACCAGTGTTCTAATGACTATGACCAATAAACCAAAAAATAAAATTTTATCGAAAATCACTGTAAAAAAAGTCCAACAGAAAATGTTTATAGGAAAGACTAAATAATGTTGAAGAGTAAACACGAGATATTTGATGCAGAGACAGGGTTGTTTTGGTGGGCCAGGAAGGGAAGAAAAGCACAAATTCCGAAATATGCGCGGGTCTCCGTGGCTTCAAACTCACGTCGTTTTGTTCTCGATCAAACCTGAGACGACACCAGATTCCTCCTCTGTTTGATTCTCGTACTCACCACATAAACCTCGTCGTTATGCTCTGGAGAAACTCCAGGTAACGATAGTCCACACCAACAAACAACAAAATCCACCACCGGTTATCTCGCTTTCTGTTACCTTCTTCTTCGGTTACTCACAACGGATAATTATTATCATTATTCTATTCTTTTTCTTTTCTCTCTCAAATTTCTCAGTCATCGTCCAATCAGCTCCCCCTGGTTCCCTGTAAAATCAACGATACGTATTTTCAAAATCACTGTCCTTGATTAATTAATTGCTATGTGATGTTTGTTAATCCGATTAGGATTTGGGAAAAGGGAGAATGAAATTCGGGAGTGCATTCAGAGAGTACCTGCAGGAGGAGCGGGAGTGGTTCCTGGGGGAGAATTGTGCTCATGTTGAATATATCAGGTTGAAGAAAGTGTTGAAGACTTGCCGGAGAGACGCCTCTTCCGACAAGGACCTGTTGTGTCAGTGTCAGTCTTGCCCAGGTAAGTGTTTCTTTGGGTTTTTGTGTTTGTACTTTGTGTTTGGGACCACCAAATTGAAAGCACTTCGTTTTATTTGTGATTAGTTTGTTGTTATGCGAAACAAACTTGTTTGGCGTCATGTTAGGTCACGGGGTAGGGCACAGGGTTATGTCGTTAAGGGGACCAAATCGGGCGTTGATTTCTAGTTGGGACTGTGGAAAAATTAATATATTAGATCGTTAGGTTAAGGAATCAAAAGATATATTTGAAAGTCTATGACTTTTTTTAAGAGAAAGAAGGGAGTGGATATCTCATGTATTTTCCTGTTTTCTCTAGATCCAAGAACAAGTAAGAGATACTACTGGCTTTAACATTTTATAATGAGAATAGCTTTTAAAAAAATAGGAGAAAGTGTGCTAGAAGAGTATGTTGGAGAATGTGTTGTTGACCCTCCTCTAATGTTTATTGTGTCCTTCTAATTTTGAGTGAAATTGTTTACTTAGAGCTTATGTTTGCCCAGTTTAGTATTATTCACTGAATACGATTTTACTATTGGTCTACTCTAATGTTTTTGAATATACTTTGCAATTGATCAGAGGTTAGGTTAATTGTAACTAGATTTATAGCTTGATATAATCAAAATACTCATTGAATATTTTGATATGGCTTGTACTTTAACCAAACTGTATTACTTTCTGCAGTCTAATTATGAACCTTTTTTGTTTTCCACTTGTAGTATGTGACCAACAGTTCTTCTCTGAGTTGATGAAGGAAGCATCAGATGTGGTAGGGTACTTTAGTTCAAGAGTTAAGCATCTGCTTCATCTTCACATTTCTACAGGACTACACAGATATGCATTGCGTTTGCGCCAGTGCTTTAAAAGTGATAGGCAAACACTTACTCAAGAAGGGAGGATTCTAATTGAGTACATTGCAATGAATGCTATTGCAATGAGGAAAATACTTAAGAAATATGATAAAGTATGCAACATCTAAGATATTGCCTAACGTTAACTCTTTTCATTTATACTTCCCTGGTTTAGTTTTTGGGTTCACTCTGTCTTTTTTCTATTCGGCTTCAGGTACACAGCTCTGTTAATGGGGAGAACTTCAAAACTAGGATGCACGCTGAACACATTGAACTTTTGCATTCTCCTTGGATAATTGAATTGGGTGCTTTTTATCTGAATTCTACTGGACTAGATAGTTGTGATCTTGATGGAGTCTATGGTCACTTCTCTTGTGATCTAAACATAAATAAAGATGTAATGACATTGGTTCTTCCCGATTCTATTAAGCTCGAGTATTCTCTAACTTGTGCAATTTGTCTGGTAAGTTCCTAATTGTATTCTACACTAGAAAAGAAGGGAAAATATACTACACACTCACACGCACACACACATATACATATATCAGTACCTCTTATATTAATGTTTGTATCTTGATATGATAGGATTTTGTTTTCAACCCTTATGCTTTGAGTTGTGGTCATATCTTCTGTAAGTCATGTGCTTGCTCAGCTGCCTCTGTGATGATTTTTCAAGGCCTTAAATCAGCCAGTCCAGAGTCGAAGTGTCCTATATGCAGAGAGGTGTGTATTTTGTACTCAGCATTGATATATTGTATTAAAAAAAAAAAAAACTCATGACAGTTTACATCAACCTTGGTAAACAATTCAAGCTATCATAAAAGTCAATGGTGCAATTATGCAACAAGGGGTCGGTTTGGTGAAGGCTCTATATGGACCTTGCTTTCCTTTCTAAATAACTCTCATTAATTGGTTTTTCAAACTCTTAATTATCTTCATTTTAAGAGTATATGACTATAAAGATAAGTAGATGCCTTGTAGCCTATCTTGGATAACATTGATCCAGCAAATTCTATTCTTTGTCTTATCAAAACATTGAATATTTCCATTTTTTCCCTTATGCAGAAAGCCATGGCTTCCTTATGACAAAAGTAATCTGATTATGTCATTTATCCTATTCCTTGGAGCTTTAAAGCATATTCTGATTTGCTCTTATATTTTAAAATTTTCGATTATGGAAACTTTCTTTTGTAAAGGACAAATGCTCTTCTTTATGCAGGTTGGCGTTTATTCTAAGGCTGTGCGTATGCTAGAACTTGATCTACTTATGAAAAGAAGGTATTACATGATAGCATCATTTTTCTTATTCTTATTCGAATCAAGGGCATCCCATTAATTTTCATGATTTTTTTGGCAGGTGCAAAGATTACTGGAGAGAGAGGCTAGCTAGTGAACGAGTTGAGACATTGAAGCAATCCAAGGAATTCTGGAATTTACAGTCCACATATGCAATTGGATTGCTGTAGGCTTTTATACTTGAGCAATGGAAACATCTCAGTAGAATACTGTTAACAAATATAGAAATCCCTGGAAGGATTACATGGCTTTGAGTTCCTCGTTTGGCCTTGACTGAACTGTTAGGTGAGGTAGGATTTATATAGTTAGTTCGTAACACCTTAGCCATCAGCATGAAGAGGGAAATAGTAAATAAAAACAAAGTGGCATCCTCATCTGTCACTTATAAAAAATTTAAGGCTAAGCCTGTGACAGTTCAATTATTGATAGTCAATTTTTGTCATGTCAAAGGAAGTTATCAAGTGAATGTTATTCTTATTATATTTAAATTCATATAAACATTTCTTAGAGTAATGAAGAGGTTATCAGTGTTTGGATTATTAGTTTGTTTAGAACTGAAAATGAATCTTAGAACTTTAATTATGACATTTAAAAATCCTTTAGCATTGAATCTTTCGTTTTCTAATCTCTACCTTAATCACAGTGCCTTGCTTTACACTTGTATTGCTTGATTGCTCTTCATCTTTTTGCAGCTTCCACCTCCATATTAAGATATGTTTGGTTTTGTTTTAAGTTGAGAAAAACTTACAGCAAAGCTATTCTGTAATAGCTTTCATCATTCCATGTTTTTTTTATGCGCTTTTCTTTTAACTGTGGCAATCGGTATTTTTGTCATTGTTGCCACGCTGGCAAATGAAACTAAAGCTTGAAATTACGTAGAAAAACAAGTCCTCACGCAACGATAATAAATATTATCCTTGAAAAGAAAATTCTCGTTCAAAGAATAAGAAAGGTGACGCATAGACGAAAGAATAAAAGAATCTCTCACTATAAAGTCAAGACTCCGAATTTAATATTTTTTGGTACAGATTTAATTTGACACATCATTTTGCTTCATTGGTGGGAAAAATATTGGCTTCAATTCAACGGCGTCATTTACCTGAGAAGTAGGGTAACAATCCACCGTCTGCCTAATTTTGTATCTAACATTTTAAATCATTAATTATGAAAATTTACATATGAGTTGTTTCATAAAAATAAATTATTTAAATCGTGATTCATTACTTCTGTTTGTCTCAAATTTTAATTTTTCAATTTCATGTAATTGTATTTTTTTTCTCTTGAAAAATATTTGCAAAAATCAGTCTTCCAAATAACATAATTTTTTTTTTTTATCTACAAAAGTTAGTTTCAAGAAAAAAACGATGGTGCTTTTATCTAAATATTGTTGATTAGGAGATAAATGAAGGACACGTCATCAACTATCGCCTATTATTAGTTAATTCATTGTAAAATAACATTAATATTGAACATGTAAGTTTTTTTTTTTTTTTTAATTCTTATAAAATCTTAACGTTTACTAGAAAAATGTTACCAGTTTGTTTTGTCAAGCAAGAAGATTAGTCGAGCCATTGCTTAGACTGTGTTTGTGCAGAAGATTATTAGTTTTACTTCTAATAAGAAGTGAAATTGATTCAAAAAGT
>Ga0209700_102049_pt1 | contig 41537 bp, 41 predicted proteins | sample SiratroredBW_FD_187528 | JGI IMG/M metagenome (GOLD analysis project Ga0209700, IMG submission 187528) | Root nodule microbial communities of legume samples collected from California, USA - Siratro red BW (SPAdes) (version 2) | ecosystem: Host-associated > Plants > Roots > Nodule | place: USA...
TATATATATATATATATATATATATATATATATATATATATATAACTAATTAATATCCCTTTTATAGTAATATTATTATTATTATTATTTAAATGAAATAATTTTTTAAAAGGATTTTAAGAGTGTCAGATACTATATTTATGGTAAGCTTAGTAAGAAGACATGTTTCTCAATTACGAGACAAAAACAGATTGATTTTCTAATAAAATGATTAAGCCTTGCATTTTCAAGTAAATTGAATTGTAATTCTTAGTTTAATATTTTTCTTAAAACAATTCTTTATCAGTGACATCTACATATGATGTAAATAATAAGCATGGAGAAAAGTTCTACATGACATTTAGAAAAAGAATGTCTAACGCCACAAATTGTCTCGTGGGAGATATGATAAACTGGAGCTGATGGTGATATAAGAAATATCTTTCTTTGCTCTTATTGTGAAGTTAAGTGTGAGTATGATATCTCCACCTCACCACCACAATAAATGAAACAGAGTTTGCCATTCATCACCAAAGGATTATGCATGTGAAGAAACTTAGAGCATATCTTAGTAGACTGTGATATAAGAAACATCTTTATTTGATTGTCAAGTTAAGTGAGTATGATATCTCCACCTCACCACCACAATAAATGGAACAAAATTTTCCATGTATCATCAAAGAATTATGCATATGAAGAAACTCAAAGCATGTCTTAGAAGACTATTCATAATTATTTTAATTCATATATTGCTCTTAATTCAGGATAGATTAGCAATTGTCATTGTCCAATACATTTAAGACATGTTTGTGTTGTTAGGGAGGGGTGGGCATTTTCTAGTTCCTTGATGTTCCACCTCGACATGTTAGTAAACCAAAATTTAACGAGGTCGTAGTGGAGCACATCCAAGATCAGGTTAAGAAGGAGTTATTCTCTAGATTGGGGTAGGAACTCTAAAGTCCCAATATTTTTTAGTATAATATTATAAAAAATATGGAAGTATTTGATAACTTGAAAATATAAAATATTTTCAAAATATATTGTTTTGAGGAGATTATAGAATTTTCAGAGAAGATATGAAGAATTATTGTAAGAACAGTTGACTTTAAAAGGGGTTGAATGAAGTCTAAACTTAATTTTTTACAAATAAAACTATCAAGTAAGAACGTTCAAGGTAAGAATATATAAGCACACATGAAACAGTTTTATACTTGTTCACTCTAATTTCTGGGCTATGTCAAATTCTTCCTTGAACAAACTGATTAAGAGGTTCTACTATTTAATAAATGTTTACAGCGAGTATAAATCTCTCTAGGTTACAACGAGTACACAAATCTTTTCAGGTTACAACAAGTACACAAATCTCTCCAAGTTACAACGAGTACACAAACCTTTTCAGGTTACAACAAGTACATAGACCTCTCTAGGTTATCACAATTAAACAAACCTCTCTAGGCTATCACGAGTAAGCAAACCTCTTGAAGTTATCACAAGTAAAGAAACCTCCAAGGTTATCATGAGTACACAAACCTCTCCAGGTTATACTAGTCCCAATCTCCGCAAAGACCACTCAAGATTGAAAGAAACACTCTCAAAAGAAACAACAATGAAAGATCACAAGAGTTACTTCACAATGGTGAAGAATTAGACAATGGTTTTGCTTAACTCAAAAATCTAGATGCTCTCAGTAGCAGATTAACAATAGACACTCAGTAGATACTGAACACACTTTAGGCTGAGTTCAAGAGAGAGTGAATTGAATTATTAAAAATTTTACCCAAAAATTGTTTAAAAAGAATGAAAGTTTTCACAGAAATCGCTTAATTGCAATTTGTAAGCACACCAGAAAAATAATCAATTAAAATTTTAAAAACAATTAATTTAAATTTCAAACAACAAGACTTAATAGAAAAATTAATCAATTGAATTACCAAATCAATCTATTCAAAAATCTACAGAATTTTCAACACAAAATATCAATCACTTCAGAATAGTAAACAAATCAATTAGACAAACAAAATAGTGAATGTAAAATTCTCAGATTTTCACGAAAAGAAATTTAATTGGTTGAATTTCAGAAACAATCAATTTATTTTTTTAGCTGTCACTCTTTAAGGAAAATCAATTGATTGACTTACAGGGTTAATAGATTGAATTTTTCTAAATTAATTGTGTGATAAAAGAATCGAGCTAATTTACTTAATGTCAGTGTATGCAGTGCAGAACACTAAAAGAAATCAAGTCTAATTAAAAAATGATTAAGTAGTGAAAAACAATATGTGCAATAAGCTTATTAAACCAAGTTTAAACCAAAACACCAGTGAGTCCAGTACCAAAATATCAATTGGTTGATTTAAGAAATAGTTGATTGATTTTGTCCAGATGCAGTGATTATGGGGTAAGATCGAATGTGAATCGAGACTGAGAGAGAGATCAGGCACACAAGATTTATACTAGTTTACCATTTCTCAAGGGCTACATCCAGTCTTCATTACCAACGAGCAAAGAAAGTTCACTAATCACACTCAATTGTAAACCCTATACAATAAATAATCCTTCTTGCATCTTGTAAGAAACTCAAGAAACCTTGTAATACCCTGCTACACACATGCAGAACCAAATTGTAGCACAGAAGAACACTACTATAACAATTTTGAGATAAAAATAGGCTCAATATCCAATTGTAGAACACTTCCCTAGTGTAGAAATTAATGTAAACCAGTGTAGAGATATCACATATCAATGGAAGCATACCAAGAACCTTTTCTTGAAGCTTTCTTGGTTAAAGATTCACTTAGCTCTTTTTAAAATGATTATTGCTCTTGTCTTAATTTGTAAAACAATGTTAATTATCGGTTCTCTCTCTTTTGTACTCTGTGTATTAAAAAAGTTATGAAAATTGTGTTTTAAAATAGTTTTTAAACACATTTACAAAAGTTATTCATTAAAACTTTTAATTACGAAAAGTAAATCGATTGAAAATCCAGTTAAATCGATTGATTTTGCTTGACAGGATTTTTCAATTGATTGATTTACTAAACAACCAATTGAAAATCTCTAAACTTTAATTTTACTTATTTATCTTTCAAAACAGTTTCAAATTAACTTCTTAAAGCTTCTTAGATCAACCACTGATTTATGAACCTTGCATGTGATATAATCAATAGACACACTAAAATCTAAGACAAGGTCTTCAATTCATCTTGAACTTGAGTTGCCTTTGAGTCAAATTCACTTTGACTTTTCCTAGCAGCTCTTGACTTCTCTTGACTTTGTCAAATACAAAATATGCAAGATTTCTAACAGATACTCCAATTCTTCAATATACTACACAGTGTATTTCTCTATTTGCTTATCTGTAACTTTGTACAAAATAGTCGTTCGATACATGAAAGATAATTTATGAATCTTTCAACAATTAGTCTTCATCGTTTAATGCACTGAAGTTCAAATTGAAAATATTACTCTAGTTTTGATTATGCAAAATAGTATTATATAAAATAATTCAAAATAGTATATAATAATTATGTTTGGCATAATCATCAATAATCTAAATTTAAAAAATTGCAGTTCTAAAAAATAACATGCGGATTTTGGTCTCAATTATACATATATATATATATATATATATATATATATATATATATATATATATATATATATATATATATATATATATATATATATATATATATAATCAACAACGTATAGAAGCAAAAAAAAATATTTAAATAGTTTCTGGAAAAGTTTCTGCATATAGGTAAGGCATGTTATATATAAATTACTGATTTTTGTTCTTTAATTAACTTTAAAATATGTTAATTTCACAACTGCAGAAACATGAATACGCAACTTCAATTTCAAATTGTTTTTGTAATGAACGTTATTAAAGCAAATAATGAACTTAGGATCAGTTTTATATTTTATATGTTTAATTAAAGTTTAATTTCAATTTTAGTTTTTAGTAATTTAATAGTGAACATTAAGAAAAACTTATTTGCCTAGACTTTCTATATTTTATTGCACTTATTCTTGATATTTAGAGACTTATGAATATTATTGTATCAAGCACATAGATTATCATCAAATACAAACATATAATTGGAGTATTGTTATCATCAAAATTTTATTAGATGATCTAATCATCTAAAGTGATTTTGGACTGTCTAATGATTCAACAGCTTTCTCTTCTTTATGATGACAGAACTACAAACCTTAAGAACAAATAATTGCAAAAATATCAAGAGATTGAGCAACAAAAAAATAATTGCATAAAAATAGATCCCATAATATTCAATATTACTTGCAAAAACAAATCTAATAGTATTCAATATTATTTGCAAAAATAGATTTGGTATTTTCTCTTAATTATTTGTCATATTTTCTCTTTCTCCCCCTTTTTGTCATCACATATTAAAGATTCTAATTGGTCATGTACTTGGGATAGAAAATATTGGATAATAGAGACATCATACAACACATTTATCGGCTATTGAATGCACAATAAGCTTGGTGCATTGTTTCTACACAACACATGGTTGTTAAGTTCCATGCTAATGATTATCTCATTGAAGGTCGATCCAAAAGCAGCTTGGGAATGTTATGTTCAAAGCCTCAAAGTAGTCCATACTTGGTTAAGGCTCATTTCGATGACAGTACCACTCATATCACCTTTACTTTGAAATCACCCGAAGAATGTGATACTATCCAACTGTGTCACAACACTGAAGAAGCACCTCACACTTCCTTTGAGGAGGAGATGGATTTCGATCCCAAGGTAAATTCAAACAAAATCGTCCTGCTTTTGATGAGTCCATAGTACAGGTTCAACTGTTTCTCAACTCACATGCTTTATTTATTTTTTATAAACAAGAATGATATACTCTATTTCCTTAGTTCGGGTTTATCCCTTTGCAAGATTTTGTTGAATAAGGTTTTAATGAGGCACGTTCTTGTAATAAGTCATTTCAATAAAGGTGACACATTTTTCTCTCACAATATGAGCACGGTCAAACGACACAGTTTGGCCTCATTTTATGACTTTGATTGAGCAACCAAGTTCGGTTACACTTATATCCCTGCCGAACGATAATGTTTGGATTCATGCAAGTACTTTGGCAGAGAGACCCAACTCAGTCACATATGTAAATATCTTGGCCAAATGACCCAGTTTGGTCCATTTAAAAACTTTGGTCAAGAGACCCAACTCGGTCACATATATAAATATCTTGTTCAAGCAACCTAGTTTGATCCATTTAAATACTTTGGCTGAGAGAATCTATATGAAACAAATGGAAGCTGCCTCAGTTTTGATGTATAAGGGTAAGGATGAAGTTTAGATGAAAGATGATTTGTTTGTTGTGTGGTGGACAGAAAGGATTGGTAGTGTAGCTTTCTCACTCAACGTATTGGTGGATAAAAAAAATGTTATTTTCTACTCAAGGCATTTCAACCATTATTTTTACTCTTTTTTTATTTCTTTTTTTCTTTTTTCTTTTTTTCGACCATGTTATTAGTCACATCCTCTTATTTTAGAGTTAAGCTTTACAAAAAAATCAAAACAATCAATCTTCAATCTATATGGACTTTATTAGGGCTTGTAACATGGTTAAGGACTAAAAGGTTGTGAAGAGAAAGATGTGGAGGCTCAAAAAGTATTTGAAAGTTTTTTTTATATTTGAAACAAGGATCATCAACTAGGTATTGCATTGAATACAATTAGGGTTTCCTTTCGTAAACGTTTCTATCTTTTCATTTCTTTTTTTCATTTTTTCTCTTTTTTTCATCATTTTGTGATAGCATTTTTCTCTACAATCATTTCATCCCTTAATTGATTTCATTTGACTCTTTTGAATTCTTGACGTACACTTTGACCTAACTTTCAAAGTAGTGGTTTAGGGGTATTTTGAAAGGAAATAATCACTTTTGGCTCAAAGAGGGTGCATGGGATTCATATATATTTTTACTTTTTTGATAAAGAAACATGGTCATATATAATTTCAAATCATGATTGCTTTATTTTCAAAAATATTAACTCTAAAACAAAAATTAATGGCTTCCAACACATGCCTTTTTTTTTCATTTTGTGTTCTCTTTGTTGCTTAGACCACCCTCGCGAGTTTTCAGTCTAACAGACATTTTATTATTTTTTTTTCAAATTATCTTACTTGTCCCAAATAGATTGGGGATCAACCACTTAGCCAACCGAGAGAAAACTAACATTTCTGCTTCAATGTTATATTCTTAGTTTGCTATTTCAGAAAATGACAACACCTATTAGGCAAATCCTTTCATTTTGAGGGATGTGGTTTTAGAGGATTTGAAAATGCTGGAAAATTTCAAGCGACATGCATATAGATATTTCAATAGAAAATGTCAGCTTTTACCCCTTATTGAATTGTGGAAGAGCTTAGCATTCCTATCTTTTATTTTTTGCAATATCATATTCAAACTATTCATTATGCACACTTTGTCCACTCTCTTTTTCATTTTATTTATTATTTTCATTTATTTTATTTCATTATTACCTCTGCGACACCCTTTAAAACCTATTCCTGATTATAGCAAACGAGTATTTGTGGTCGATCTCATGATATTTACCGACAAGTGCGTGCTGTCCTTTTTTTTTTTTTTTTTGTTAACTCAAGATTATTCGATCTTACTTGAAAATTTGTAATAAGATCACATGAACAACTAATTGTCAAAAGAGATACAAAATCTCACACGCATTCTATTAAAGAAAATTCATATTTTAAATAGAGGCCAAGGAAACGCCAAATCATCCTAAAAAAAAAAAAGTTAAAGCAATTCAAAAACATAAATTCATAAAACAAGTTTCGGGCATTTTCTGGCAAAATGCTCATGCTCTCCACAGTTGTAGCAACTTCCGCTACCTATTTATGCAAACACTTCTACTTTTCTTTCCTCGGTTAGGTATTTGTTTGGCATCTCCCAAATGAGGATTGTTCTCGACATTGGATTTATCTTCTTGAAAACATTACCATCCATCGTCAAGCAAGGATTGTACCTTGCTTTTAAATGCTAGACACCCTTTTGTGGAATGACCAACTGTCCCACCATGATAATCACATTTAGCATTGGTGTTGTAGTTTTTCAGGTACGATGGTTGTAAGGGCTTCACAGGACACACTGCAACTAAACCATTGGGAAGGAGGTTTGGCAAGAGTTCGATGTAGGTCATAAGAATGGGCATAAAATGAACAAAATTCTTCCCTTGATTAAGATTTCTCTTTGGAGTCATGCTTTGGCCTTGGTTGGAATTATTTTGCACAAGTGGTGGATGATGGAAACCTTGTCGATGAGTCTGTGGCAGTACACCGGTATGCCATTAGCAATGTATAGAAGTTGTATTGCAAGTTGTTGATAATAGCAAGGTAAGGCATGACCTCCCTAATAAGGAAGGTAGATACTTCCTAGACTTCTATTTTCTTCCATAATGGAATCCATGCTTTGTGGGATTTGTGGTTGCAAACGAGGCATGTGAATTTTTTCGCTTTTCAGTTCAAGCTCAATTCTTTCTCCGATGAAATATCAACAAAGTTGGAAGAGACACTTCCTACCATGTGTTCGTAGAAAGGGGGCTGCAATTTGTTTATGAACATGGCCACCATTTCTTTATCATGCAGAGGTAGCTCTACTTGGATAGCTACTTCCCTCCATCTTTGGGTATACTCCTTAAATATTTCGAAATCTTTTTCTATCATGTTTTGTAGTTGCAGCCTGTCAGGTGCCATGTCAACATTATATTTATGTTGCTTAAGAAATGCGTCCACCGAATCTTTCCATGAGTGAATATGCGCTGGTTCAAGGTGCATGTACCAGTTCAGAGTCATGGCCTCAAAGCTATCCTGAAAGAAATGGATCAGAAGTTTTCGTCATGTGCATGGGCTGCCATCTTCTTACAATACATAGTCAGATGACTCTTAGGACAAGTGGTTCCCTTATACTTTTCAAATTCTAGTACTTTAAACTTTGGAGGAATCACTACGTCTGGTACCAATCACAAACTGGTAGCATCCCCAAATCCATAACTGCCTCCAACTTCTACGATCCTTAATCTCTCTTCAATAATTTTGAACTTGTTCTTCACTCCTTCTATAGTAGCTTGAGGTATGGCCTTTGCTTGGGGTTCCTCTCCCGCCATTACATGCAACTCTTTGGTGGGTCACCGTGTGAGACCCAGAAGGGTTTCTAGTCCCATTTCCATCTATGACATGGATATTTGTTGGCATTTGTACTGAATTTTGATTAAGTAGAATTTGGTCTTGCTTAAGATATTCCTCAAAGGCTGAAGTGTAACCTAGAGGAATATCATATTGAGGAAAAGGGATGGGAACTCCTTGGATGTTATTATTTTGTGTCTGCAACGTTCCAAGGTGTGTAAATAGTGGATGAGAAGAAATCACCTCTTCATTTTTGGGAAGAGTATCTTCTCTAAAGCTTTTCAAGGCCTTTAGAACCTCGAGAATTTGATTCATTTGATCCTTAAGTCGGCCAATGCCAGCCCTCGTGGCTTTCTATGCTTCTTCCCAGACTTCCATGCTCTCTATTGGTGCGGTTCTTATATGGGTGTCACGAAAACTTGGTCGTTATTGCTTATTTCAGTCTTTTATTTTATTTAAAATGAATTAAATAAAAGCAAAGTATGAACATAATGCAAGTACGATATTAATGAAAATTAACATGGGCCTAAATTAGTAGAGTAATCGGAGTCATGCAACAAAATATAATCAATATTATTCCCTTTGCTCTTATGGGCAAATTTCTCTTCAGACTCTAAACTGGATTCCTTCTCAATCCTATACCCCATGCTAATTTCCATTTTTGTTTTCAGGAAAAACACATGACTTTATAATTTCTAATCTTAAAAAAGAGTCTAACTGAGAAAAAAAAATGCATTCAATGCATTGGTGAAGAGAAACATGAGTTAAATTTCCTCGCATCCTCCTTCTCCAACTATGACATGATTAAAAAAATATGCAATGAATGTTTTGTATAAGAAACAAAGTTTATTTATTCACAATAGATATCTTTTAATTTATTTCCTCTTCTTTTAAAAAAATGGGGTGAGAGGTAGAGTCACGAAAAATATCTTCTTTTGTGCCCTAAGCAAGGTTCAACATGCTTAAGGGTCTATGACATTAGATGCACACTCACATAGGTTGGATCCTAATTCCTAAGGATATAAGGCCACTAGAGTTATGGCTCACTTCACCGCATTACGCACAACAGTTGGTAAACAACTTGATATGGGCATACAAATGAAGAGAACAGACTCTAGCTAGGGTTCTCACAAGAGCCAAGAAAGGAAGTACATCCATTTGACATTGCTACGCAACCCCTTCTAATTCTAATCTTCCTTAGAATGGGGTATAGGGTCCCACTCATGATATGCAATATTTTGTGTGTGAAGGGAGAATTATGTTGACTGACCGATTACCTATCGAGCACAACTTCACAAGACCAATGCGTCTTACACACCAACAATCATTGGACACGTGTCACTGACAAAGTGAACACATGACAGAACACCCTATGCAGAGCTTAGGCAATATGTTAAGGGAAACGGGCCTTCAGCCCAACTAACTCAAAGACCCACTCAAATACCTATAAAAGGGAAGGTAACTTCAAGAAATCAGGTACTGTTACTTTAATCCTAATCACCCTGCATTACTCAGACTATTATTGACTTGAGCATCGAAGTGCATACAAGACCCCCTCTCGGGACCGTGAGCTAAGTAAGAGATTTCGGACAAGTATTCGGGAACAAGAGGAACCGACTGAACTCATATCGGAGCTTAGAGGATTAGAAGAAGACCATGCACCGTGTACTGTTGGAGCTAACCAGTTCTGCTTGAACATTTTAACGCCCACTGTGGGGCCGAGATTAGCCTAGTGATACAATGGTGACCACTAGGAATCATGGAAGTCCACAAAACCACCAGGGAGGCCCAATGACAGTGTTGGCCGAAATGGGAGAGAGATGGAAGCGATGAAGAAGAAGAGTGAGGAAGATCCCAATAGGCTTCGGGCGGAGAATGAGAGGCTCAAGCAAAGGGTAGAAAGAGAGGAATGAGAACGGAGTCACCGAGAAGGGTCATCTGAGAATGTTGAGGTTGAGCGTCAGAGGAGACATTCGTTCATTGATGATATAATGGAGACCGAGCTTCCTCCAAACTAGAAAGGTTCTACCTTAGACAGGTATGATAGGTCAATGGACTCGGATGAACACATTGACATTTATGATACTCGGCTCGGACTCTACACAATGGATGACAACATCTTTTGCAAATTTTACCCCACTTCTCTGAAGGGAGCGGCCCTTAGTTGGTTTACTCAATTACTGTCGAAGTCGTTAGATTGCTTTGAGACCCTCGTTATGATGTTCGGGGTGCAGTTTCCGACGAGCAGGCCCCATGATCTAACAGCTATCACCCTTATCAACATCCGACAAGAGAAAGGGGAGTCCCTGAGGATGTTCATGGACAGGTTTGAAAAGGTTGCCCTAAATATTCGAGGATTGAACGTGGAAGTAGCCATACACCATATGGTTACCGCTCTTTGGTCAGGACCCTTCACGGATAGCTTACGCAAGAAGTTGGCCCCTAATATGGACGGACTCCATCAGCGAGCGGCTAAGTTCATGAAGTTGGACGAACTCAAAGAGTTTAGAAGTCAGGTACGAGCCGAAGAGAACTTGGCTAAAAAGAATGATCGAGATTGGAACATGCAGCGATCCAAGGAAGGACCCCGACCCTCTAAATTTTCCAAATATATACCCCTTAACACGGGCCGATCACGCATCTTGGAGGAAGTTCTTAGTGTTGAATTGATCCCAGCACCACGCAAGTTTCCTTCGCCCCCACTAGCTGATCAGGGTAAACAATGTGGGTACCATCGCAACCACGATCATAGCACCAAAGAGTGCATGACTCTGAAAGATAAAAATTGAAGAGCTTATACAAGCGGGGCACTTACAACGCTACGTTGCAAGGAATGAGCGCAGACCATATGGGCTACAAAGGGAAACAAAGCCTGAGAGAAAGGAGTCCCTTTGAGCGAAGTTTTTGGAGGAGCCCAAGAGAGAGAAGCCCAAGGGAGAGAAACCCTAGGGTGAGAAGAGATCACTGAACAAGATCTGAATGGCCCAGAGATAGGAGCCCAAGGATTTGAGGAGGGGCAACCAAGGTTGTGATCAATACTATTTCGGGAGGATTTAGAGGAGGAGACATATCATATTCGGCCTGGAAGAGGCATATGAGGGCAATCAAAAGTATCAACATGATTAGTCACCGCAGATGACAAAGCATGCTAGATATAACATTCATCGACCAATATTTCACAGGTATTGACATCGAGCAAGACGATCTAATGGCCATAGCCATTGGGGTGGCAAATTTTGAGATAAGGAAGACACTGGTGGACCAAGAAAGTTCAGTAAACGTTCTTTACTGGGAAACCTTTAAGAAGATGGGATTAAGTGAGGATGCTATAATCCCCTTGGATGAGCAGGTAGTACGCTTCTCTGGTGAAAGGATAGATACAAGAGGGTACATTGATTTGTACAATAAGTTCGGCGAGGCTGATCGAGGACATAAAACCATTATGGTGAGATACTTGATAATTGATGCCAACACATCGTATAACGTACTTTTAGGATGACCATCCTTAAACAAGTTGGGTGTTATCATATCTACACCGCACCTTGCCATGAAATTTCCTATTGAGAGGAGGGGTGGAAACTGTCCACGCCGATCAACGAACAACCCGAGAATATTATGTGACTAGTCTGAGGTTGACGCCAAACGTGACATCAGCTCAGAGAGACGTGAACTAAAAAATGGTTGTCATGACTGACCTCAACCCTAGGATGAGTGATGAAGCCAGAATGGAACCCATAGATAATGTTGAAGAGTGACAACTCGGTGGAGAATGCTAAAGTACTCAATTAGGAGGATGTCTGACTGGAGAAGAAGCTAAAAAAATAAAGAAATGGTTAACCGACAACTGAGATCTATTTGCTTGGACGACCGAGGACATGCCGAGTATCAATACTTGAGTTGTGTCACACAGACTGTCAGTATGCAAGGAGGCAAGACCCGTTTCCTAAAAGAAACGGAGATTTGGTGAAGAGAAGAGGTTGGGGGTTGAGGAAGAAGTGCAGAAACTACTTAATGCAGGTTTCATAAGGGAAATTCTATATACAACATGGCTAGCTAAGATTGTTTTAGTGAATAAGAGCAATGGAAAGTTGAGAATGTGTACCGACTATATAGATCTTAATAAAGCCTGCCCAAAAGACACATATCCTTCTCCAGCATTGACTGACTAGTGGATGGGGCGGTCGGGCATCAAATACTTAGTTTTCTAGATGCCTTCTCAGAATACCATCAGATATTGATGCATGATCGATATGTAGAAAAGAAAACTTTCATCACATAATCTTCTAACTATTGTTACCAGGTAATGCCTTTCAGTTTAAAAAATACAGGTGCTACCTACTAGAGATTGATGGATAAAATATTCAAGAGCCACACCAGGAGGAACATGGAAATTTATGTCGATGACATGATAGTCAAGTCGGATGCCTTTGACCAACATTTGCAAGACTTACCCGAGATCTTTGAGTAGCTACGCCTATACTGTGTTTTAAAAGTTGAATAAGGAAAGTTCTTGGGCTTCATTGTCACTCATAGGGGCATTGAGGCAAACCCTGAAAAATGTGCAGCCATATTGTCTATGTGTAGTCCAACAAATCTAAAGGAGGTACAGAGACTTGTGGGATGACTGACATTCCTTTCACGCTTTCTACCAAGACTTGGAGAAAAAAAATACGACCAAGAAAGAACTAAAGAAGACGAGTAGGTTTAAGTGGGACGATAAGTGTGAAGAGGCTTTTGAAGCAATAAAGACGATCATATCATCCACCCTGATACTTGAAAAACTAAGAACTGGAAGCAGGTTGTTAATGTACTTTTCTGTTTCAGAAGACGCCATCAGTTTGGCCCTTATTCAGGAAGAAGAATACAAGCCAATTTACTTCACAGGACGAGCACTCCAAGACCCCGAAACCAGGTATCAAGTTATTTAAAAGGCAACCTTAGCACTAGTCTACATGGCAAGACGCCTTCGACCTTACTTTCAAGGTCATCCTATCACAGTCAAAACCAACTATGCAGTGGGACAAGTTTTTTTAGGACCTGACCTAGCTAGGCGAATGATCTCATGGTCAGTCGAGTTGTCTGAGTTTGATTTGACCTTTGAGCTGAGAGGGCCAATCAGAGCACAATGCTTGGCTGATTTTGTGTATGAGTTGCAAGGACCGACCGAGAACCAACAAGAGCAGCAACAAGAACATTGGACGTTATATGTGGATGGAGCCTAAAGTAAAAAGGAATGAGGAGCAGGGTTAGTATTGGAAAATCCTAACGGGGTGTGAATTGAACAATCTCTACGATTTGCTTTCAAGGCCTCAAACAATCAAGCTGAGTACGAAGCTCTTATTGTCGGTTTGTCCCTGAGTGAAGCATTTGATTTGTTTAAGTGACTCTCAGCTAGCGGTAGGCCAAGTCAATTACACTTTTCAGGTCAAAGATCCATTCTTAACAACATATTACTAGAAAGTCTTGACAATGCTAGCACACTTTGAATATGTCAAGATAGAACACATCCTCAGAAATAGCAACTCAGGGGCCGACATTTTATCCAAGCTAGTGCTGGGGAAAGGAAAAGGCCAATACGATACCGTCATCTAACTCACTCTGAGTCAACCGATAGTTTCTACTACATAATGCATGGATACAGAGTTGGTAGAGGCCGACTGTAGAGCACCCATTATAAGAGCAGTAAAGATCTTGATCAAGTGAGAAGGCATGCAGGAGAAAACTCTTGCTAAGAAGGTTGCCCGATATGTCATTATCGGAGAAGATTTATATAACAGAGGGTTCTCAACCCCCCTTTTGAAGTGTGTCAATAGGGAACAAGCCGAATAAGTGATGAACGAGTTACATAATGGTATATGCGGCATGCATTACGGGCAGAGAACCCTTGCCAGAGTTATAAAACCAGGCTATTATTGGTCGAACGTCCGACATGACTACTCTGAATATGTCAAGAAATGTAAGAGTTATTGAGAAAATGGTCCATTAATCCATCAACCCTCCACTGAGCTTCACAACATCTAGGCACCATGGTTGTTTGCAAAGTGGGGAATGGACATTGTAGGGTCATTCCCTCCAGCCTTAGGACAAAGGCAGTTTCTGATAGTCGCGGTAGACAACTTTACCAAGTGGATTGAAGTTGAGCCTCTTATGAAGATTACAACCGTCAACGTGCAGAATTTCATGTTCACTGAAAGTTAGAGGCATTTTTGCAAGAATTGGGAGTTAAGCATATAACCAACTCAGTCGAACACCCAGAAACCAATGGACAAGCGGAGGCTGCCAATAAGGTAATCCTTGGTCCACTCAAGAAAAGGTTAGATGCGACAAGAGGAAAATGGGTAGATGAATTACTGGAAGTGTTGTGGGCTTATCGATGTACACCACAATCGACAACAATGGAGACCTAGTATAACCTCACCTATAGAATGGATTCCATGTTATCGGTTGAAGTAGGGGAAGCAACCTTGCGCAGACAACTAAGTGACCTGAAGCTGAATGAGGAATGCATGAAGACCGAGATTGACCTCCTGGATGAACTGTGAGACAAAGCAAGGATAAGGGAGTAAATTTGCAAGCAGCAGGCCTCACGATGTTACAACAGTAAGGTAAAGTCGCGCACTTTCCAGAAAGGAGACCTCGTTTAGCGCATGACAGGTGACGTGTGCAAAAACCCTGCAGACGACAAGTTCGCTCTAAATTGGGAAGGCCCTTTCCGGATACTCGAGGCATTGAACAACGAAGCTTTTCAGCTGGAGCACTTGAACGAAGATCCCATCCCGAGAACGTGCAATGTCGATCATTTAAAGTTTTATTTTAGTTAAATGTTGATGTAATTCGTGCACTCTTTCCTACCTACGACATTTTTCCCTAAGGAGGGTTTTGGTCGAGGAGGTTTTAATGAGACACACTTTGAATAAATGAAGAACGTTTCAGGAAAATTGCTTCTTTGCTACATGTCGACTGAATAAATACACCACTCTTAACCAAAAAAGCAGAAACACTCATTGAACCGACCGTGTAGTATATAAACATCCCTTGACACAAGTCAAGCACACTTCACAGAACCGACCGTGAAGTGTATAATTCAATCAAGTTGACCAAAGTCAAGCACACTCACAAAACTGACTATGTAGTGTATAAACAAATCTCTTGACATAGGTCAAGCACACTTCACAGAATCGACCGTGAAATGTGTAATCCAATCAACTTGACCAAAGTCAAGCACACTCACAAAACCGACCATGTAGTGTATAATCAAATCATTTAACCAAAGTAAAGCACACTCACGGAATCGCCAATGTAGTGTATAACAATCCACCAAGAAAAGCAATACACTCACGTAACCAACCATGAAGAACATGTCCAAAGAAGGTGCGCTCGCAAAACTGAGTGTTAGAAAGAACTGAATTAGGCCAACTAAAGCTAAAAAATGAAAAAACATATTTTAGCATACACGACCGTCAAGTCCTATATAGTTATGTCATTAACATTCAATCGCAAAACGCAAAACAAAAGGCACATGGAAAGTAGAAAGAAAATAGTTTGTATTCAACTCATTATCAAAAGGCCGACCGATGGCCGGTGGGAAAATACAATATCAGGTTAAAGGCTAAATATAAAGGCCATAAAAAAAGAGCCAGTAAGGGCCATCAAAACATCTAAAAAATACAAATTTTTCTAGTCGAATACACCAACAACATCTACACCAAGGTTTGCTACCCATTCCTCACCCCTAACTGACCCCTTGTGATCAGTGCCACCACCTTCGGCGTCATCAGGAATGTCTTCTAGAGACACAAGTTCTCCGTTATGAAAGGCTTTCCGAGGATCCAGCTTCCCCTCATTGGTAGGAATGTTGTAGAGGAAGGTTGTATGCTGCACGACCAGATTGAACCCAAGATCATGTTGCTCAATAACATAATCTTGGAGCTTGGTCAACTCTTTCTCCATGAGGGCCTTCCAGTGACGATCCTCTTCCCGATCAGCCTTCAACGCCGCAATTTCGCCCTCTATACCTGCCACCTATACACTATGGTCACTCGCTCGTTTGTTGGCATCTTGTTCTTTTTTATCAGCGACCAAGAACCTCTCGCAGAGTATGCCAACCTCAGCTTTTAGCTGCTCAAGCTTCTCCTCCAAGTTCTTGTTGTGGCTGGCTAAAGAACTATTAGTCGACAGTAAGGGACGCGGAGGAGCTGGCCATATCACTCTTCAACTTCTTGATATCTTCAACATCCTTTCTCATTAGCTTGTTGCCCATAATCCGACCGACAAGTAGTGCTCGAGAGCTGAGCTCGAGGAAAATAATGTGTAGGTCAGCAGCAGAGGTGATGGCCGAATAAGGACCCATCTCTTAATTATCCAACTGAATCATGACACGATTGGAGATCATCATGTCATACTTCAGGAAGTCTATTGTGACTGCATGGTCACCCGTCGTGGTTGAGGGGCAAAGTCTCTTTGGAGAGCGCCGAGAGGACGATCAGTTAGAATTATGGTGAGACGACCGATGTTCCTTGTCTTTCTTGTGCTCCTTGTCCTTCTTTTTCTTGTGACAGTGCTCTCCAAAAGCCACCCTAGAGGCTTGTGCTGGCACAGAGGGAGGTCGTTGAGGATAAGGGAGGATGACAGTAATGAGCTCCACCCATTCCGAGATGGTCTTGTTCAACGACCTTTTGCCTTTGTCAACAAAGAGGGTTGACGCTTCTTCAAGAGATTCTTAAGAACTGGGTTTCCAATGAGAGGAGCTATTATAGTAGGATATCTGCAAAACTGACAAAATAGTTAACTCGCGAAAGTAAAAGGCAACAAGATAAAGGGAAGAACCTACCTGCAACTGCATCGGCCTTGTCATCAGTCGAATAGCACTCGAGGAGCCTTCGGGTGAAAATTTGATGAGGCAGTTGTTCGGTAACACCCAAAGCCAAGAAGTCTTCAGTGGGAACGTAGGTCTCGGTCACAACTAGTACCATGTGGAGGACCTTGTCCAATAAAGAGAAAACTTAGGTATGTCGCCATTAAATACATACGACCGACCTACCCCTTCAACCAACACCTTAAAAATGGTTTCCTTGAAGTGTTTATACGAAGAAGTGAAGGAGTCAAGTAACCAATTTTAGATTGGCTAACTTAGGATAACCAATCCACCTTCTTACTCAAATGAGTACAGTAGTGATGCAGAAAATAGGAGGAGTAGCCTCCAATCCCAAACCCAGGCACAATATTTGGAACCCTTAGATATACGCCCAACTGTTGGGATGAAGTTGGGTTGGATCTACGTTTAAAGCATTGAGTACCCCCATATAGAAAAAATCGACACGAGACGAACACCGATCGTGAAATATTTGGTTGAAAGGCAAACAACGACGCAAAGTAAAAGCGTTACCAGGAACAGACATATCTAACATATCTACACCATCTACAAAAGACTTAAGGGAGGATTATTTTCTAAAAATCGAAACTTTTTTTATAACCTCAGAATCTAACTAGTCGTCTTCGGGAGTGACAACTTCATTATTACCCCTTGCGGTCTCATTGACAACTGGTTCATCCCCGAAACCCTAAACCCTCCTATACGAGTAAGAAGCAAGAGTGAAGGAAACCATTGTATTACCTTGAGAAAGACGAGAAAAAATGTTGCCAGAAGCTTCTTTGATCGAGTGCTTTATCATGGAGACAACAGCATGCAAATGGTCCACCACAATCGTTATTTATAGCGATGGAAAAATGAAACGTTGCATGATCCACGTCGTCCGATCAGAGGGCAATCAACTACTGGTGGTGAGTGGCATGTCACATCACAACACGTGAAACGAGAAGGCACGAAAAATTTTCGACATTCGAGTTTTCGGCCTAAACGGTAACAACATCTGTAGTACGAGTAAACCGACAGACAGGCTCACCAACCCAACACAATAAAGTCCTTTTCAACCATCACATGACCTCAAGGACTTGGGGGCTTATGTATTATAAGGTAGACCTACCACTCTAACCAATGCGTAATTGCATAGCTTACCTACAATGATCGACCAGATACCTACTGGTCATAATTAAGAACATTTACCTATATTAATCGATCGATTACCTGTCAGGCACACTTCACAAGACCAATGCGTCTTACATACCAACAATCATTGGACACGCGATATTGACAAAGTAAACACATGGCGAGTGTTAACAAGAACACCCTATGCAGAGCTTAGGCAATATGTTAAAGGAACTGGGCCTTCAGCCCAACTACCTCAAAGGCCATTCAAATACATATAAAAGGGAAGGTAACCTTAAGAAATCAGGTGTTGTTACTCTAATCCTAATCACCTTGCATTACTAGGACTATTACTGACTTGAATGTCAGAGTGCATATAGGACCCCTCTCAGGATTATGAGCTAAGAAAGAGATTTTAGACAAGTCTTCAGGAACAAGAGGAGTAGAATGAACTCATATCAGAGTTTGGAGGATTAAAAGACGATCGTGTATCGTTAACTGTTGGAGCTAACCGATTATGCTTGAACAATATAATTTTAAAATTTATGGATTTATTAGGTAAACTTTAAAAAACAACATACATCCACTATTTATGATACTGTTGAAATATCTTTGATAGATGCATCTTAATGATTTTAAGTGGTATATAATATTATTCTATTGAAATATATTAGAAAAATTATTTACTATTCCTGAACAAGTATTTATTTATACTAATTTTATTGTTTAAAAAATTGAAAAAATAATTAAATTAAAATCATCTTAACATATACTATTCTTATATAAGAAGAAAAAAAAGTTATCTTTATTACGAGCACTAGTAGAAAAAAGACATTTAATCGCGGTTATATAAGGCTTATAAGTGCGGTTCCGAAACCGTGATAGATGCAACCGTGATAAAAAGTATTGAAGATACGATCGCGGTTGTACAATCGCGATGGAAAGTATAACATATCATCGCAGTTCTCTAGCAACCGCGTTAAAAAATGCTCATAATGTGCAAAAATGACTAAAAAAAGGTGTTGTCAATGCAACATACCAGCGCGGTTTTCTCTACACCCGCGCTGGTATGTTGCTATACAACATTTATTTTCAATTATTTTCCGAAAATTAATTTAACTTCGAAACAATTATTTTTCGAGACAGCAAAGTATGAATAAAAAGCTTACTGGCAATTTAAGAGGATGGTCAGATACAGTCTTAATGCAACTTGCTGCAAGATGACATGCTTCCTCACAATAAAAACATCTGGGATGCCAATCTTTTCAATTAACTCCTGAAATTTTGCAAGAATCAAAGAAAATGAAGAAAAACCGTCTAGCAATGTTTACTACCTTTTTATAGGCAGTATAAAAAATAAACTAATGCCCAAGTCAAGAATAAGTACAAGGTGGGAGACATACAATACTTGGTAACCAACTGGAATAAGCAACAATGCCACCATTTGAAGCAATTATTAGGTAAGGAGAGGAATCCTGTAACTGAAACAATACTTAAAGTAAATTGTGAATTGGGGATTCCATAGAAAAAAAATTAAATCAAGCAAAATGACATTAAATGACTATAACATACAAGATCCCTTTCAAATGTTGCAACATACCTTAACAATATCTCTATATCGGTCGTGATAGAATCCATGCCAAAGCTGCAATGTCACTGCTGAACTAGACTCAATTTGAAAATATGTACTTTTAACTGCTGCTATTTTGCACTCACACTCATCGTCATTGCAACAAGCATACTTGGAAATGTGAATTTTCTCGCCATCCCTGCTCATTCCGAAGCAAAAAGGACAAATATTTAGACCAAATAGGATCAGTATCAGATGGTAATTCAATCACTTATGAGAATGGATCGGACATTTGAAGAGGAATTGCAGGTCCAACAAGTTCTATATGAATACGCTTCTCCAATTATACATTGTATTTAATTATGAATCTAATTAAAAAAGAGGAAAGGGAAGTTGAAGAAGATGAAGCTTGACAAACAAACTTACCACATGGACATAAAACACTTGGGAGATCCCAAACATTATTTAACTTGCAAAAAACAAAATTCAAAACCTGAAGTGAAAAGGTTATGACTACATTATAATCATAAGTTGGATTATTCTTCAACTCCAAAAGGAACTCATCATTGATATGAATTGAAATTTAATTAAATGAAGTTTCAGAATATGAAGGAAATAAGAGGAAACCCTAAACAATCAAATGAAGCAGATGATTCCCCACAACCGCATTCATGCATCCACATTCCCACTTTATGGAGACCTCTGTTGCTAAAAAATGAACACCTACCTTCCTGCTTCACACAAACATGTTAAAACAACATCAACATCGATTAAACAAAAAAAAGTTAAAACTAAATAAGAAATTATATAGTTCGTAAAAGCAGTAGAAGGAAGAAGATGAGTGATGACCTGAAACGTGGCTTTGCGAGAGAAAGCAAAAGAGGAAGATACGTGGTGGTGGAGTTGGCGGTGGAAGAAGAAGAAGAAGAAGAGACCTTAGGTGGAATGACACTGCGCGACCCAAATGTCAGTCCTCGAGAGAAAGAGTGAAAGAGAAAAAGATGAAAGCGAGAGAGGCAGGAAAGAGTTAACGCATAAAACCCTAAAACAGGGGATATACAAGGGCAGTTGTTTAAACAATCGCCCTTGTATCTTCCTGCAAAATAATTTAAAAATTATTTTGTAGATACAAGGGCGGTTGTTTAAACAACCTCGTTTATATCTCCCTGTAATTTTTAATTATCACAGTTCTCGCTCCAACCGCAGTGGTATGGTTGCACTTAATTTCAAAAATGTCACCGTGTTATTTTTAATTGCGGTTTCCTTTTAACCGCGATGATATTTCTGCCGAAGAATGTGTTTTTTTCTACTAGTGGAGTTTTTGTAATAATTTAAAAAATCAAAATTTTTGTTAAAACAATTTCTTCGTTATAAAATAGTAAATGTCAATCCATTTAGTAAAATTTTAAAAAATTACACATAATATTGAAAGTCGAACAAATTTGAAAACTGCATGTCACTTGTGAATTTGCAATTGGTCCTTTAAAATCGTTTTTTTTTTTATTTTTACTGTGAATTGATATTTACACTAATCTCACTTTAAAAGAAACTGAAAATAATTTTTATTTAGTTTAGGTTTGACTTAATATATTGAAGAAAGTGTAATCAAATTAAAATTGTCTTTTTAACATATGTACTACTTATGTGTAATAAAACAAAACTATAATTATCAGGTACGACTTATTTTTTAATTTTAAAAATCAAATTTTTTTAATATAATTTCTTCAATATATAATAGTGAATCTTAAACTTGATTTATCTATTATTATAATTATTAAAAAATTACACTAAAATCATAGAAAAATGTGCAATGTTGAAAGTTGGTAAAACTTCGAAAACGAATGTCACATAAATTCATGTTATAGTTAATAAATAATTTAGTTTTTTTTTAATCGAAGCAAATGTAAGTTATTATAAGTTAATCTCATAAAAATAACATATAAAAGTGTAACTTAATTCAATTTTTGGTTAACAATATATCTAAATCAAATATAAAAATTATGGGATTTGGTTTAATTTAATTTAAATTAAAATCAAATCAAAATTATTGTGTAACTAAGGAGAAGTTAGGGTAAAAATGAACATGGAAGTTTTGCTACCCTCTGCGTGGCTCTTTTATTTTTTATGCACTGTTTTAAAAATATTCATTTGTTTTTTATGTATACCAGTCATTACTCAAAAGTAAAACTAGCCGATTTTAAGCAAAGCAAATAATTGAAGTTGTAAAGCTTATAAATTGAAAGTTCAAAAAATTTATCCAAATAATTAGAATTGAATTAAATATAGTAATAATTAATTATATATATATATAATCAATTATTGAAACTATATAAATTTACTGTTTCTATCAAAAACTAATCCCGTTTTATCTCTCCAAAATCACGAAAAGAACACAACATCAGATAGAAAATTAGGAATTTTTTTTGTTTGTTTCATCTTTTAATCTGATTTTACAGTTATGCAAGATTTTCAAAAAACGATAAAACTTGTTCATTAAGGAGTTTTCAAAGTAAATAGAAAGATAATTGGACAGAGTAGGGTGAATGATTGAAAGTTAATTTTGACTTAGAAACAAAAAATATGTTCTTTTAATTATATTATTTTAGAAAGAGATAAAAAAACATATCAGACTATAATAAAGAAAATTTGAAACAAAATAAAAATAAATAAATAAAAAGTTGTTATAAAGTAATATATTTCAATAGATGGTTTACCTACTACAGTAAATGCAAATTCCTTAATGGGATTGGAAAAGGGTACACAATAAATGCAAATTCCTTAATGGGATTGGAAAAGGGTACACAATAAATGCAAATTCGTATTGGAAAAAGGTAAAGGTGGAACCTTAGCATAGAAGGAGAAGTAACAGAGAAAGAGAAAGTGCTCCTGAGTATAAATTCCACCCTCATATTCTTCCTCATCAAAGCAACATACATAGTAAACTAGTTCATTTTCAGCATCAAAATGAGTGGCAGCAACGATGGCAGCGGAAGCAGCTGGACCTCCAGGTTTCTGAAAGTGGCCAGTGCAGCCGCCGCAGCCGCAGCCGTAGCCGGCGGTTTATATGCCGCTCGTTCATCTGCTAACTCTGAGCATGAAGCACCGTTCGGCGAAAGGAGGCGTGAGAGCTTAGAACGTGACCATGGTGACACTTGGTCGCGCATGCAGGTTAGTAATAAGGGTAGTGGCACCGTGGGGGTATGTAAACTTTTTTCACTTCTCTCACACTTCTTGCTTTGTGGATTTTGAAAGAAACATTTGAGTTGCTATCTTTTACAGAAGTGGGAGAAACCTGAGGTTGGTTGGGTGAAGCTGAACGTGGATGGTTCGAGAGAACATTACAATTTGAACGGACCCTCTGCAGGTTGTGGCGGGGTTCTGAGGAACTCATCAGCAAAGTGGGTGCGTGGCTTTGCTAAAAAGCTGGACTCATCTTTGGGAGTGCACCAGACAGAGTTAGAAGCCATTCTCACGGGGCTGGAGTTTGCTTCACTGATGAAGATTGAGAAATTGGTTGTGGAGTCAGACAATGACTCGGTGGTGAGCATGGTGAAGAACGGGGTTAACCCCGGTCACCCTGATTTTGCCCTCATCCAACAGATAAAGGCGAAGCTACAGCGTTTTGACTGGGAAGTGAGGCTTGTTGCTATCTCCAACAAGGCCAATAGTGTTGCTGATAGACTTGCCAATAATGCTCGTAATCTGTCTTTTGATGATCCCTACGAGGAGTATTTTGATCCACCTGTTAACTGTTTCCAGCTTCTCCACAATGATGAGATAGGGTGTATCAGCAGCTTCTAGTTATTTTACTACAATAACAAGCCACTGCCTCTTTAACTAGTTTTCTTGTTTTATGTTTATGAATCTAGGTTTGCTTTTATGTTTTATGTTTATGTCTATGTTTGCTTTCATGTTTTATGTTTATGAATGTACTATGCTTTTATGTTTTATGTCTATGTTTGCTTTTTGTGTTTTATGTTCATGAATCTTGGTTTGCTTTATATGACAAGCATCTTATCCAAGTTTGTATCAGTTTTTTTCTCTTTTAGACATATTGGATGTATTGGTACTGATATTAAAATATAAAATACAATAATTAATATTTATGTAAATGATATTTGGATAGGAAAATGAAATTTTGACTACTTTATTAATTATTTAATAATTTATTTTTATAAATAATATAATTATTATAAAAATAAGTTTGTATATTTATGAAAAGAATAAAACTTAAAATAATAATTATTAAGTGTAAAATTTATTAATTCTCAAAATATTATGGTCCATACGAAAATGATTAAAAAATGTCATTTTCATTATAATGTCTTCACTTTTTGCTTTTATTTCACTTTTGCCTTAATATAAAATTAAAAATGTAGGTAGACAATAAAAGACTACAAGGGATAGAAAGTAGGTAAGGATTTGTTTTTACCATTTTAATCTTGAAGCTTCTTTTTTATTTTTTGTTCTTTTCATTATGAATTGAATTATAGATTTAACTGAACCTTTTTTTATAATCATTAATTGTAAGTAATTATACTAGTTAGATTAAAAGCTATGATATTCCACCTGTGTATTGGTGGTGATCAAAGCATTAAATGGCTCAAGTCTGAAGTGGTTGATCAAATTGGAAGGAATTCAAATTCTAACCGTTTAAGGCAGACATATATCTTACTGCAATCAGCAGGAATTTTATATTTTAGAAATTAAATTCCGGTTTGACATTATTTTTAAAATAATTTTTTTAAAATAATTTACAATTTATACAATACAGTGCAATGATTTTTTTTTACCCTAGTTTTCGGATTCTGCATAGGTAAACCACTTAAATTTTGGTTTTTAGAAGCTGAATTTTAGTTTGAAATTTTATTATTTTTTAAAACGGAAATATATACATTAAATATAATAATTACAACATAAATAGATATAATAATTTTTTAATTATGTATTGAATTAAAATTTAAATAGTAATGTTAATTTATTTATAATAAAAAATAGAAATTGAAGAAAAAGTTAGAAATACGTATTTTAAGTAATTAAAATGTAAAAATATAAACGATATTTAAAAAATTATTAAATAATAAAAATAATTTTGTATTCAATTAATTGATAAAATTATATTATCTTGTATTGTGTAATTATATTTGCAATATCAAAATGTGGATGAATAAAATTTGTATCTAATAAATATGAAGGAAAAGATTAGAACATTGTTATATTTTGAAAAAAACTTAAAAATATGAAAAAAAAAACAATGAAGTCTGTAGAATTTGCTGTTTAATTTAAATTTTAAGAATATCAATAACAATTTAAATAAAATGAAATTAAAAAATAAGAAGTAAAAAGGTAAATTTGAAATTAAATTAAAACCATGTGTATAAATACATATATTTTTTTTTAATTAATGACATATTAAAAAAAATACAACATAATTGTTGATGGAAAGTTGTGTCTCAAAGACTAAAAGTTTGAACAAAGATTTTTTTTTCTTTTAATGAATGATCATCTTATTTGATGAATCTAACTCTTGGACATGCTTTATCATAGATATTTGAAGATTTTATGACATGCTTTGTTTGATTTTTATTGTGTATTGTAAATCTTCTACACTTTGATTTGATTTTGTATTGTTTTAGAAAGCTCTCTCAACTCACAAAGAACTATTCATAGTAATATACAAAATTTTAAGATTGGGATAGCCATGGTGACTGGTTTGTTGTGTCCCAAAATTTGTTTGGTAGAGTCCAGCTTGTGAAATATCATCATTGCCTTAACTTCTATATCAATGATTCTTTTCAATTAAAAAGAATTTAATTGACACCGGTTAAAGTTTGTTAAGCTTCAAATCTTAATGTAGACTCTTGATATGTATGTGCAGTGGGACTCAAGCCTTTACCGGGCTACAGCAAATTTAAAAAGTGAGGTTTTTTAATTAATAAAATAATTAAATTTCAATTTTATTAATTTAAGTTTTAAAAAACTTTTTTCAATTGAAATAATTGATAGTAAAAGTGTTAACATTATTTTATATGCTATATGTTTATTTAGAAAATAATTTATTATTTGTATATAATTAAAAATGTCAAATGATTTATCATTTTCTAATCTTAATTTATTCTAAAAATAATTTTAAGTCATCAAAATCTAACAAATTATCATGTTTCAAATATTTTTCAATGTTTAGACATTCAAAGAACACTCACCTGTATTATCTAATTCATTTTTTCGTTTATTTTTATAAATTTATCTATATCATGTTTTCGTTTCTTGAATTTGCACACATTAATTTGAAATTAATTAAATAATAATAATTTTGATATCAATTCATCAATCTGATATTATTTTCACCCCGTTCTAAGTCTCCAAACATACACACACATAATGCATAATATAGAATGATAAAACAAATTTGAAATTGGATAATGGCTTAATAACAATGGAACACTCAAATTGAAACAACAAAGAAGAAGGAATGGAAGAGTCAGAGAAAGAGAAAGAGAAGAGATCAGTGAAAGCATCAGAGAATGAAATGACATATAAATAAATAAATATATAAATAAATGATGTCAATATGATGGAATAGTAGAAATAGATGTAAAAAATTATAAAATTTTAAGATTTAGGATTTGTTGACTATTCAATTTGTTTTAAGAAATACTAGTACCAATATAAATAAATTTAAAGTCATTAAAGAATATTTCTAGTACCTATCTAAACTTAAAATCAGTTACGATATTTTAAATTTTTAATTAAAAATTATTTTTAAGTGTCATTTTAAAATTATTTTTTATTAAATTTTATAATAATGTATTAATATTAAATTTTTTAAGGCCTTTGAAGTCTTTGATGTCTTGAGGCCTTTGAGGCATTGAGGCCTTGAAGCCTTTCAGGCCTTTGAGCCTTGAGACTTTGAGCTTTGAGGCCTTGAGGCCTAAAGCGGTTACTTTACTTGTTTAGGCTTTGAGGCAACCCTGTGTATGTGAGATAATCCTCTTAAAATATTTTGCACTTATAGCAGGAAAATTACATAAGGTTTCCATTATTTTTAAGGTGATTACTGAAAGAATTAAAACAAATGATAAATGAATATAAATATAAATTTTGAAAAATCTATTGTGACTCCAAAATTAATGTTTAAAACAATACCTTTTTCGCCCCTAACTTAACATAATTTGTGTTCAGTATGTAAAAAGATACAAAATTCAAAGTACAAGTTAACCGCAGTGAAAACATACATTTTTGTGATAAAAAGAAAATAACTTGTACTTAGAAAACACTCATATACACAACCCAAGACAATTTATATTTAATTGAGATTATGTATTATTTTATTTAAAAAAAACTAAAATTTATCTAACAAACTAAACCTACACAATTTTAATATTGAACATGACACACGCTTAGTTGTTAACATAAAATATATTTAAAAGGTTCTTTAACGTTGTCTATATCTTTATAGTTGGATCCATTAGAAGAAGGTTCCACCTCACCATGGACTTTCTCTTTCATTTTTTTTCTAGATCTTTGCACATCAGGCACTGAGTCTCATCAAATGTGACATTTTTGCTCTCAAAACACCTAACCCCATGTTTTAACCTCCATAGCCTTTACATCTTCTATGTATCCTACAAAGATACACCTCTTTGTCTTTTCATCTAGTTTGTCCTTCTTAAAATAAGCAAATGTCAAGACACCAAACACCTTCAAATTTTTATAATTTTGAAGTCTTCCACTCCATTCTTTCATAGGACTCTTGTAGTTCAAAGCAGGTGATGAACTCCTATTTATCAGGTAGACGGTTATGCTTGCAACTTCTCCCTAGAAGATCTTAGGCAATCCAACCCCTAGTAGCATACACCCTCTCCAAAATGGTTATGTTCATTATGTCAACCACCCTATTTTGTTGTGATATACATATAACTCTCTTATGTCTCTTTATGCCTTCCACCCCGCAAAACTCATTAAACTTCCCTGGAACAAACTCCATACCATTGTTTGTCCTCAACACCTTCAATTTAGTCCCTTATATTGATTACTCACCATGGTGTATCACTCCTTAAACTTCTAAAAAGTTTCATATTTTTTAAGATATAAACCAACACCCTCCTCGAGTAATCATTTATGATGGCGAGGAAATAAGATCCTACACCGTGAGTCTGAACTCTCGTTGGACCCTACAAGTTTGCATAAGCATACTCAAAGGGTGTTGGACACATGCTTACTAGCCTCAAAGTTTAATCTCTAAAACTTTCCCAGTATGTAATGATCACAAAACTGTAGCCTCCATTTTATCACTCTTGTGAAATTATGCTTTTCCAGCTCGACCAAACCCCTCTCACTAATGTGTCACATCTTCGAATGTCATAGTTTTGTCTTAACTTGCATTGTTTTCATTTTATCACCCCTGTAAAGTTTTGCTTCTCTAGCTCGACCAAACCCGTCTCACTAATGCGTCACATCCTCAGATGTAACAATTTTATCTTATCTTGCATTGTTTGACTCGCAACAGACACATGCATGATCACCACTGAACTGTCTAAGATATACAAACTATTATTTCTTGACCCCTTGGCAATTGTAGATGCTCTCGTTCAAATCTTTATCATTGTTTGTTCAATCTTGGTTGTTAAACCAATCAGATCCAAAATACTGAACAAGTACAATTTTAACATTGACCATGACATACACTTAGATGTTGACATAAAATATATTTAAATTTATTCTACATCAATGATATATATATATATATATATATATATATATATATATATATATATATATATATATATATATATATATATTTGTGTAGGCAAATATTATTGTCCTCCTCTTTTTAACATGCATAAGTATATTGTTGGAGTTAACATCTGCACGTTTGAGTTTTCTCATGTAAGAGATAGGGTCATCTCAACATGAACATCTCCCTTCCCTTTCTCTCAATCTTTACACATCATAATCATTTAAATCTCATATACATAATATCTCTACTTACGAAAGCAAAGAACATGGTAATATCATTTGACATTTGTCTATCGAACAAAACATTTTTTAATATATATTAAGCAATAAATTTGTGTACTTGATTTTCTCCATCTCTTATCTCTTAATTTTTTTCTTTCCTTTAAATTAAATTTTAAGAGAATTTAAAAATTTTCTATAATTGCAAATAACCTTTTTTTACACTAAAATTGTGAGTAAAAAAATTATAATTCAAACTATTTCTTTATTACAAGTTTTAATTATAATATAGTTTATTATAATTGTTTGTTATATAAAAGTATTTTTATCTCGTTCATTTTACAAACTAAATTACTAGTTATAATAAAATGACCCCACGATTCATTGGGAATTGAATATTTAAATTGAGAATTTATATCATTTGATATTTTGCCCTATGGGAAAGTCAAAAATACAAAAGAAATAGCAGTATATCTGTTACTATTTTGTTGATCTTCTCAAGCTTAAAACATATATATCAATAATTGTTGATTAAAACTTTAAATAACTCAAAATCATCACGAAGGTCGAATTTAAAATATCCATGGGAGCATCTTCAAACCAGATTGAATCCTGCCTAGTCAAAGATACTGTACAGAGAGTGGCTACTGCATTTCCATCTACCATGGTTAGCAGAATAATAATTTATTACAGAAAGCGCGACAATATAGAATGATTCTTTTCTTCTACTATTAAGAATCTAGAATGTTGATATATAATATTAATTTCCCCAGAAAATTATCCGTATTTGTAGACTACTGGAGCTATCTCATTCAACAATGACATACCATCATGGTTGATTTGTTTTAGCAAAGACCATCTAATTCTTCTTCGCATACCATCATGACCCCAAATCATATATAAACATACCTTTAATGCATTGAAGATGATACTGTGGGCAGACCAACCAGTCCAGGTCAAACTAACTTGGTCTCAGCAGCCATTTCAATTTGTCAAGAAAAGGAAAACACAAAGTATATAAAGATCAAATGTGTTGATGATATCATTATTATAAGATGATGGCTGCTTCTAACATAGCATGATTAGATGAATGTTTTCAAAGTGCCATATAAAGCTGCTTTGGATGCCACATTCTTCATTCATCACTCAACTGCACAAGCACTCGTAGACCTACTTCTCTATTAGACTTCATCCCTTACCAAACAACAACAACAACAACTGAAACATTCACCATGGGAGTGAGTTCCTTGGTGCTGCTCTCCTCCTGCTTTGTGGGTTCCCTCGCATTCATAGTTTTCAGTGTGAAGTTGGTATTGGGAAGCAGGAGACTGAGAAATCTGCCACCGGGGCCCAGTCCTCTGCCCATAATAGGCAACCTTAACCTCATCGAACAACCAATCCACCGCTTTTTTCAGCGCATGTCCCAACAATATGGCAAAATCATTTCCCTCTGGTTCGGCTCTCGTCTCGTGGTCGTCGTTTCCTCACCCTCGGCATACCAAGAATGCTTCACCAAACACGATGTTGCCTTGGCCAACCGCCAGCGCTCCCTCTCCGGAAAGTACATCTTCTACGACAACACCACTGTAGGGTCGTGCTCCCACGGTGATCACTGGCGCAACCTCCGCCGCATCACTTCCCTCGACGTTCTCTCCACGCAGCGCGTCCACTCCTTCTCAGGAATCCGAAGCGACGAAACGAAGCGCTTGACTCACAGGTTGGCCAGGAACGCGACTAAAGATTATGCGCACATGGAGATAACTTCGATGTTCAGCGACTTGACCTACAACAACATCATGAGAATGATATCGGGAAAGAGGTTTTACGGGGAGGAGACTGATATGAAGAACGTGGAGGAAGCCAGGGAGTTCAGAGATACGGTGTCGGAGATGCTCAAACTCATGGGCTTATCTAACAAGGGTGATTACTTGCCTTTCCTCAGGTGGTTCGATTTCGAGACGTCGAGAAGCGCTTGAAGAATATCAGCAAGAGGTATGATAACATCTTGAACAAGATCTTGGACGAGAACCGTAACAGCAAGGATCGCGAGAATTCCATGATTGGCCATCTCCTCAAACTGCAAGAGACTCAACCTGAGTATTACACTGACCAAATCATCAAAGGCCTTGCTCTGGTAACCAATTTATACATATATTTGTTCATTGATTGCATAGTGTCTCAACTTGTAAAGAGAAAGAGATGCATTATGCTCCACAAATACGTAAACTAGTGTTTCTAACATCATATGATGAAATTTGCACTGTAGGCGATGCTTTTTGGCGGAACAGATTCATCAACTGGAACTTTAGAGTGGGCTTTATCTAATTTATTGAACCACCCAGAGGTGTTGAGGAAGGCAAGAGAGGAATTGGAGAGAGTAGTGGGAGAAGATCGGTTGTTGAATGAGTCAGACCTTCCAAAACTTCCTTATCTTCGGAAGATAATCCTTGAGACACTTAGGTTGTATCCCCCAGCTCCAATTCTGATTCCACACGTGTCTTCAGAAGATATCACAATTGGAGGATTCAATGTCGCGAAAGACTCAATAGTGATTATCAATGGTTCGGCCATGCAGAGAGATCCTGAACAATGGAAGGATGCGACAAGCTTCAAACCAGAGAGGTTTGATGTGGAAGGAGAGGAGAAAAAGTTGGTAGCGTTTGGAATGGGAAGAAGGGCTTGCCCTGGAGAACCCATGGCTCTGCAAAGTGTCAGCTACACTGTGGGATTGCTCATTCAATGTTTTGACTGGAAACGAGTGAATGAGGAAAAGCTTGATATGACAGAGAACAACTATATTACATTGTCAAGGCTAATTCCTCTCCAAGCCATGTGCAAGGCGCGCCCTCTCTACGCTCAACTTTCCTTACATTAATTACTTCCATTTTTTTTTTCTTTCACACACTTTCTCATTACCTTCCACTCTCCAAGTGTCACTTTTCAATTTCCAATAATCTTGAATGTATTGTTTATTAATTATTGTTATATTAAAAGCAACAATTTTTAATGGTCTACTCATGAGGTCGTCATATCATAAAAATATATATTTGATATTACTATTCATCCTACTCCCATTTGACACTCTTATGTGTCACGTAGACCCACTAAAAAAAAAATGTATTTGTTTTTGTTGTATATTGAAGGGTAATTTCGTCAATTTCGTCAAAGTGGTTAGTCCTGTACATCTAAGTGGTTAGTTACGTTCATAACTCCGACCCCTAATAAGTTTTTCCAACCTTAAATAAGTGGTTAGTAGTGTTTTTCCAACCTTAAAATAACTGATTAATCGTGTACAAATAAGTGATTAGATACCCTTATTAAATCATTGCCCTAAGATATTCCAACCTTACATCTAAGTGATACCGACACTCATATTAAATCCTACAACCATATATTACTGCTCATCCTGCTCATCCTTCCATTTTACGAGAATCCAGTTTATGATTGAAACATGAAGAAGCTGCTACTTTGTTGCACCTTCCCAAATTGCTAAGCACCAATGTTACTACTATCAGGTTAACATCCACGGTTGCTATGAACTGGGAAATGAAGCGCTGCAATCTCTTCATCCCCAGGCTCTGCGAGGATGGCAAAATCGACCATGCACGCAAATTGTTCGACGAAATGCCTGATAGGAACGTTGTTTTGTGGACCACAATGATAAATGGGTACTTGAAGTGTGGCATGATCAGGGAAGCCAGGAAGCTGTTTGATAGTCCGGACGCCATGAAAAATGTGTTCACTTGGACAGCCATGATTAAAGGGTACTGCAGGCTTAACCAAGTTAAGGAAGCTGAGAGGTTGTTTTATGAAATGCCGCTGAGGAATGTTGTCTCTTGGAGCACAATGATTGATGGGTGCGCAAGGAATGGCCTTACCCAACAGGCTTTGGACTTGTTCAGGAGAATGCCGGAGAGGAATGTGGTTTCATGGACTACCATGGTTGCGGGTTTCTCAAAAAATGGGAGGGTTGATGATGCTCGAGCACTCTTTGATCGGATGCCTGTTAGGAATTTGGTTTCTTGGAATGTAATGATCACGGGCTATGCACAAAATGGGAGGTTGGATGAGGCTCTGGAGTTGTTTCAGAGGATGCCTGAGAGGAATATGCCTAGTTGGAATACCATGATCACGGGTTTCATTGAGAATGGGGAGTTAAATTGTGCAGAGAAGCTGCTTCGTGAAATGCGCGTGAAGGATGTCATTACATGGACTGCAATGATGACTGGGTATGTGCAACATGGGCTAAGTGAAGAAGCATTGAAGTTAGTTAACAAAATGCTGGCTGCCGATGGGTTAAAACCCGATGCTGAACCTTTTATGACCGTTTTAGGCGCTTGTAGTGATTTAGCTAGCCTTACTAAGGGACAACAAATTCATCAAATGATAAGTAAAACAAATTGTCAGGATAGCACAAAAGTGGTATCAGCGCTGATAAATATGTACTCAAAATGTGGTGAGTTGAGTATTGCTAGGAAGCTGTTTGACAATGGGCTATTGAGACAAAGGAACTTGATATCTCGGGCATCATGGGTATGGCAAGGAGGCAATTAATTTGTTTAAGGAAATGCAAGAACTAGGTGTCCCTGCTAATGATGTAACCTATGTGGGACTTCTCACTGCTTGTAGTCATACTGGTTTAGTTGAGGAAGGACGACTTAAATACTTTGATGAAATTCTGAAAAACAGATCTATACAACTCGGAGAATATCACTATGCATGTTTGATTGATCTTTGTGGTCGTGCAGGGAGGCTGAAAGAAGCTTTCAATATTGTTGAGGGGCTTGGGGAGGAGGCTTCATTGATTGTTTGGGGAGCGCTCCTTGCTGGATGTAATGTGCATGGAAATATTGATATTGGGAAGCTTGTTGCAGAGAAAATTTTGAAACTTGAACCACAGGATGCTGGCATCTATTCATTACTTTCAAATATGTATGCTTCAGCAGGGAAATGGAAAGAAGCTGCCAATGTCAGAATGAAAATAAAGGACAAGGGGTTAAAGAAGCAGGCAGGTTGTAGTTGGATTGAAGTCGGAAACACAGTGCAAGTATTTGGAGTTGGTGATAAATCACATTCTCAATATGAGCTTCTACGACATTTACTTGATGATATGCATACAAAAATGAAGAATGCCACGGACGCCTCACACGATGATTTTTTAGTTAATGTGGAAATTTAGTAATATAAGTATATCAAAGCTTGGATTACGCAATTGAGTTGAAATGTAAGACAGTTGAGTTTGACTTGTGAGCTAGAAAAACGCTTGAAAGTGGTGACATCTAGATAAGATATTTTGAAGACGGCTACCCATTCTGATTCCGAAGCCTTTGAAGCACTAATTGATCACGTTACATTCTTCTTCACCTCCACCTTTTCATCATAATTATATTTTTTTTCTAGTTGTGATTTCTTTCTTAAATTTCCGTGGTTCACAAGCTATGAAGCACGAACACGGATACGACACGGACACGTCGACACGTGTAATCTTCAAAATATAGGACATGGAGACACGTGTTGTAAGAGTGTCGTATGCGTGTCAATATCCAATACATGTCAATCATGGGACACGTTACTTCAAAAGGAGTGTCCGAGCTTCACATAAGTATTAAATGTCAAAACTATACTGTCATAGCTGTTTGCTTTATGAAGACTAACTCGAGGTATCTTCTGAAATGACTAAGGGATCAAATAGCAGACAATGCATAATTTTGTGAAACCTATGTTCGTTCTTTAAAGCTTTTGTTTATAGTGTTTCAGTTTCTCTCAATAGTTGATTTCAGTATCCTTGACAATTCATAAGCTTTCAGCAGTTAAGCTATCTATTATTTCTTATAGTTCTAAACAGCTTCTACAGGTTAGAGAGGGAAGAAAGTGCAAATTCATTCTAGCCTATGTATCAAGAGCTAATATGTATGTAGCCTAGCTTGTTATTCTTCTGTTTTATGTTTATTTTCATGAATATTATTTGCTCATTTTTGTTTTAGTCGGGTATTGAATTATTCTAACGTTGTCGTATTAGAGATCTTTTATCTGTACATGGATAACAGAATGCAGGAGAACAATTTAAAAACAATTCTTCTCACTAAATATTTCCAAAAAAATATTACAATAAATATTTAAGAAATAATATAATTATGGTAATATTGGTGAAGGTGGTGCAGTTCAAGGGGAGGATTAGGATTTGTTACAAGCAGCAACAACAATACCATTTTCTATCGTTGCGGTTGTGATTTGTCATTTTTGGTTTTAGTATAATGAAGTACACGAGGGCCTTTTGGATTATGGTTACAAGTGGTTTTAATAGCTTTTCTATGTGAAATATGAAGCTTTTTTTTCCAAGAGAGAAGCTCTCAAACGCTATCAAACACATTTTGACCTATTTTTATACAAGTTGAAGTCCTTTTAACAGTTTTTCTGTTGAAAATATATAACTTTTTCGAGCAGAGAAACTTTTGAAAGCTCTCAAAATATATCAACTCTGTATCCAGCGTATAGTATACTGTTACTGAATAGTAAACAAACATCTGAATGGATGAAATGCACCACCACAACTTTTTGTTTTACGAACCATCTTGTCCTGATTTTGATACCAATGCTCACTGTTTTTGGTATTTGGAGCGAAGTTTGCAACGAGATCAGATAAAACCAGTGTTTCTCAAATTATATTTATGTATGCATGTAGACAAATGTTTGTTCTTGTTTCTTCTACTAGGGCCAAAATTTAATTTGATATTCTGTGTCTAGTATTGCATGTTGCATGATTATCAATGATGACCAATAGTTATCTTATAAGTTTAAATATGGTTTTAGTTAGTAGTTCTATAATATATACCCATTTTATGCTTTTAGCCCTTGTAAATTTTTGTTATGGTCTTGGCCCTTGTAAACTTCTACTCTTCAATGATTCTTCTTTTATTTTGATATAGCTTTCTCTTACATAAGAAGATATTCGAAGGTGCTATCCTATAAATGTAGTACCTACCATGTTGGATTGAGACCAGACCTTAGTACAAAAGAAAACAACTTATTATATATTAGTTCAATCAATGATTACAAATAAGTAATCTCTGTGACATGGGATCAAATATTATAGCAGACCATTTGCACTCTTTCATATTATTTCTTTAGGTTTGAACCTTCTTCTCCCTTAAGAAGCGTGTAAGTATCCCCTACATATCTTATCTTTATGGATTGAAGCCTTATAGGATGAAGGTGTTGCTTAGTTGTTCTATTTACTGTTCCGATCATACTTCTTTCCAGTTTGTGCCATTTGTATTTCATTTTTGTTATTGTTTTTGCCTCCTTGCACCACTTGTGCAATAGTTGGTCTCTTTTTTTAACTTTTCTGAACTCTGTTCATACACTTTTTATTTGATTTTTAAACTACATTTTTTCATTCCTTCTATAATGAGGGCAGTTAATATGAATTTTCACTTTCCCAATTCTGATCTTTATCAAGTTTCATTGCCTCTTGAACTATGGCAAATCTAACAAATGTGAAACTTACGTCTTGTACTTTATTCCATTTCTGAAAATTTCTTCTCATTCTAATATCTTCAAAGTTGACCAGAAAATACAAGAAGAATTAAGCCTCTTTTGAACAAGACTTCATTCATAATACTAGTATATATCTCAAAGCAGAAGCAACAAAATGACTTTTTCCTAAAAGATCTGCATGTGGCATTTGACTCATGCAAATTGATGAAGAATTGGCATTTGTTTACAATCAAGATACTGAATTGGTAACCACTTGCCACCGCGTGTTGCTTGTATGAACAAGCTAGGAAGCACACCAAAGAAGAAAAAATTAACAGTATTTTGTTTGGACCAGATTAGATTATATTAAAATGATTGGACTTTTTCGCTATAAATTTAAGGCAGAAACTTTCATGCAAACCTTCTGCTGCTTATGCTTAACAGATTCAGGTAACTCCATTTTAGGTTGAGATTGTCGAACGCCTTTCACCTCGGTGTTCTCCCTTGGTCTGTGAGTGTTGGGCTCTGTACTCCGTCTTCAATACCGAGGAAGATTAACGAAGAGCTTATAGCACCTATTCTGATAGTATCTAGCTCATATTTCAGTCTCCTAGCATTCTTCACGTCAGAGAATCTAACGAAACCAAATCTATGCCCACGTCTATTCACCTTTTTAGAAATGAAAACCTCATGCACCCTTCTCCATCTAGAAAATATCTTCTACATATCTCTCTCATAAAACGTAGGAGGGAAATGAGAAAAGAAGTAAGTCGTCACATTCCAAGGCTTGGGTGAATTTCCACAACCTTTCCTCCAAATCTCATTTTCATGCATGCACAGTGGATTAAGTGAAAAAGCTTCCGACCGCCCGTAAACCAGAGATAACTTTAGGAGAGAGAAGAAAGAATTTTTGCAGAGCTATGTTTGCCACCAGTCGCCGGAAGTGATGGTGAGACTTTGCCGCCAGTCACCGGAAGTGCAGACAGCAACCCCTTAGTACGTGAGACCAGTAAAGAGAGCATAAGATAGAACAACATGAATAGTTGAGTTTGGTAACGAGACTGAAGATTTCATTTAATCAAGACCAGCTACTTGGTGGATGCTTATGGCCACGAGTCTGACTTTATTACATTGGAATGAACCGTGTGCATTGAACTTATTCTTGAGTACACATTTAACACATGCAGCAGAAGGAAGATCAATGAGACGCTATGTATTATTTGCAACAAGAGCATCATACTCTAATTTCATACCACTATACCACGCAGGATCAGAAATAGCATTTTGAGACGATATATAGTTTAGGTTTAAAAATACCTGCCTTTAAAGGAGTGATCATGGGATGCATGTTATGAGATGGAGAGTTGTTGGAATTGGTATTTTCATGAGTCACTGGTGTAGATGATGTAATATTATTGTCAGCAGTGTTACATGCAGAGAAATTTTCGTTAACAATGTTATCAAAAGACGTTAAAGGTGTGTGAACAGTGTTGTTACATGAATTGTTTGCACATGCAAAGGGTTGATTTTGGGCAGAGGTATGAGATGCAGAAAAAGGTTGTAAGACCGCTATAGGACTAGACACATGCTGTAAAGAATGATGTATAGAAACTTAATCAGTAAAGGGAAAGAAAGTTTCTATCACTATAGCCCAAGAAAAAACAAGTTGAAGAACGAAAATCAAATTTGCTTTTATTATATGGTCTTAGAAGTGGATAGCAGGCATAGCCAAAAACTTCAAAGAAAGTATAGTCAGGTTTTGAATTGAAAAGCATTTCTTAAGGCGAGGAACCATTCAAAACCTTGGTTGGAAGAGTATTAATAATATAAACATAAACTACAAAAGACTAACCCCAAAAATGCCTAAGTAAATTAGCTCCAGCACGAAGAGAAAGACCTGTATCAGTAATCTGTCTGTGTTTACACTCAATTGAGTCGTTTTGCTCAGGGGTGTGTGCACAAGTTAGCATGTGACGTATACCATGTTTACGAAGATAAGGACTGACAGCAAGAAGTTCTTTGACATTGTCTATTTGAATAGACTTGATATTACAAGTAGTTTGATTTTCCACAAAAGCTTTAAATAGTGTAAAAATAGATGATATTTGAGATTTAGAATGCATAATCCACGTAAATTTGGAGTGAGCTTGTCAAAAAGCTATGCAGTAGCGTGCACCACTAGTAGCAACCATATATGCAAAATCCCATATATCTATGTATAGAAGTTCTAGAGGATGAGAGTAGATAGCATGAGAAGTAGAAAAAGGTAACTGATTAGAGTTAGCTTGACCACATACATCACAAAACTTGTTCACTTTGTTTTTATTGTATGTAAAAGATGCAGAACTTGCTTAGCAGTATTAGATGAGGCATGTCGAAGACAAGAATGGCATATTAGAAGTAGAAACAGTAGTGTTATTAACAATGTACGTAGAAGATGAAGATAAACGTGGAAAAACATAAAGGTCGTTGTGAAGAATTCCTTTATGAACTATCTGCTTTGTATCCTGAGTTTTAACATAACAAGTGTCAGCATGAAATTCAAAGAAAACGTTAGTATCATTACAAATTTAGAAACACTTATAGAAACTGGTATTAGTAACAGGAACACAGCAGAGCCAATGGGAGAGATGTTCATACCTGTGCCATTATCTAGTTTAACGTTTTTGGAACTAGTGTAGAGATGTTTAGAGGAAAAGGAGTTGATGTCATTAGTGATGTGATGAGAGATACCATAAAGGATCTTTAATAGTAGAGGAAGTACCAAGAATAGAGGATGTAGAGTCACTACCATCAGGAGTAGAAAACTGAGATTTATTAGCAGATATGGGGTTCTTATTAACGGTGTCAACAGTTGATAGCTGTGTGACCTGGTTTACCACATATCTGATAGTGAGATTTCGTATTTTTCCATGTATTGATGGAGTTCGAAGAGTTCTGAGCATTTTTGTTGAACCTATTATTTTTGGATGGGAAAGGAGGTTGAAAATTTTGATTAGCTTTAGTAAAGGAAGCGTTGGTACGATTCTTGGTATTGGAGTTGGTACGTCCTGTTGTAAAATGAGCTTGAAGAGGATTGATATCATGAAGTCTGTGATTCTCAAAATGTTCCTCTAGAGACAAGAGCATAGACTTAATTTTTTCAATTAAGGGTCAACCCGTGAAAGCAGCAAAGTTACAATGGTTTCAGCATTGTCATTGTTGGAAATAGGTGAACAAATGACTGCAAGAATATCAACAATCTTCTTAATATCAAGAAGGTAAGTGGTAATGGCATGGTCCTTTTTGGGTGTGGAAGTTGTATTTTGAGCTTCTTGATTTTGGCTCGTGATTAAGATGCATAGTGAACAATTAATTTGCTCACAGATTTCGGAAGAAGAATGGAGACCTACCATTTTCTGAGAATCAGTGTAGTCATGGAAGCAAGAAGCCAAGAAACAAGAAGTTGATCTTGTTGCTTATAGTTAAGAAAATTTTGATTGATAGTGTTGGCATGAGCATCTTCAGGTGTCTTGTATTTGGGTGGAAGACTTTGGCCGTTCAAGAATTTGAGCAATTTGAGACCTCTTATAGTGGCTAGAACTTGTTGTCGCAATAGAAGAAAATTGTCATCATCAAGCTTGAGGGAGGTGGGTGTATTGAAGGTGTTGGAAAGAAAAGAAGAAGCAGAAGAATATTTAGAATGCATGGTTGAGGAACAAGATGTGGAAGCCATCTTTAAGCTCTGAATACCGATGTCAAAAAGAAAAAGTGAGAAATAAACAAACGGTATATATTGAAGTTTTATTCACACACAGAAACAAGCATAAGCTATGTATATATAATTATACAACAGATAAGCTGATGCAGAAAAATAAAACTGATTAGATGTTATGTTTATCAGTTTTATTCATAGACTTTACCAACTATCCTTTACTTGTATAACCAAATTTAACAATTTCTATTTTTTTATTTATGATAGTTATGTATTGTTTAATGTATTAAGTAAATTATTGTTATGCCAAAAATGATGTTTACAAAATTTTGAATCTATCTATCGTAGGGTTGTAGTAGAAGCAGGGGATATGCAAATTGTACTCTATGCCCGCAATTGAAATCAGAACAGGGTAGAGCAAAGAAGAGAAAGGAAGAAAAGGGTGAACAAATTAATGAGTACCATGTATAAAAATCAAGGATACAAAGAGTATAATACTCTCCAGGAAAAAAAACTCTGTTATGACGTCGACAAAAGGGAAAAACAGAAAGTCCAAAACCGAACAATAACTAAAGAGCCCCCTTTAACCTCGGAGCACAAATTAAACATTCGCATCATGGAACATATCTTCTTGAAATCAGGGATTTCAAAAATATTAGCAAGCTGAACTTTGATAGATTTAGATAGAAGCTTTAGTGGATCATTGTTAACCTTTTTTCTTATAATGTGACAATCAATTTCAATGTATTTTGTTTTTTCATGCATGACTTAATTGAAAGCTATCTAGATAATAGATTGATTATCACAATAGAACAATAATAATACTAATATAACAAATGTAACCAAAAATCTTTGTTGGAAATATCACTCAACTTATCATAGAGCTTTTCAAAAGGAAAAATATTATCAAGATAAAAAGTGGGAGTTCTATTTACTAGTAAAGCTCTAGTCACATTAATGATATATTAGTGTTTTCTGTCAACAATATCATTTTATTTAGGAGTTTCAATGCACGTGGTTTGATAAATTATATATTACAAGAATCATAAAAACTATCCATTTTAAATTTTATTCCATTGTTAGATCGTACATATGTAATAATTTTCTAAAATGAATCAGAACGTATTTAACAAATCAATCAATCATTTTCTAACTTCAAATTTATTCTTCAAAAGAAACAACCAAGTAAAAAGAACATAATCATCAACAATTAAGAAATATTTACTGCTATTCAAAAAAATACTAGAGCATGGTCCCGAGATAAGATCAAATCTACAAGTTGTGCGAGAATTATTTTAGCAAAGGAAAGTTTTCTTTGCTTAGAAAAATGATATGTGTTACAAACAAAGTCATTCCTACTACTATTGGAAGGAAATTGCCTTTTCACCATCTAAAGTCTTTCAACAAGCAAATGTCCCAATCTCAGGTTCCATAAAACAAGAATGCACTTTAGCAGTTGTATTAAGCAGCATGAAAGGTTATTTTGTGAATATATATATATAGATTCAACCTTAACTACACCAATCCTCTCTTTAGTCTTTATATCTTGAATTATGCAAGATTTTGAAAAAAAAAATAAGTTCAAGATTTAAACTAGAAGCTAATTTAGAAATAGAAATCAGATTGTAGCTAAGATCAGGTATGTACAAAACATCTTGTAAAAACACTTTTCCTACAATCTTAACAGCCCCT
>Ga0209700_102050_pt1 | contig 41535 bp, 34 predicted proteins | sample SiratroredBW_FD_187528 | JGI IMG/M metagenome (GOLD analysis project Ga0209700, IMG submission 187528) | Root nodule microbial communities of legume samples collected from California, USA - Siratro red BW (SPAdes) (version 2) | ecosystem: Host-associated > Plants > Roots > Nodule | place: USA...
ATATATATATATATATATATATATATATATATATTATTTTATATCTTAATTTTCATACTAATAAGTTACTATTTTTCAAATGTTTCATACGTTATTTTGAATTTAAACTCGAGACAAATTAATTGAATATTTAATTATCTACACCATTATGGTTTGTATGATTCTATATATTTTCTGTAGCATCTTTATCCATCATATAATAACCACACCACTTTTGTTTCTTTTTTCCCACTTGGTAGTATTTTAATTTCAATGGAACAAGCAATTTGCAATTCTCTGCAACACTAAATGAAAAGTAACTTCACACATTTAAGAGCAACGTAACTACCAACTTCCAAATTCCAATCCGTATTCTGAACCGTACGATGAAATCTCATAAATCATTAAAAAAAAAAAAACTAACTTATGTTTTCACTCTTTAATAAAATATCATTTTTTTAATTTATCTTCAAATTAATTATTTAGTGAATTTACTGAAAAATTAATTCTATTATTTGTTTCTAAGCTACTATATCAGAGTAATACTTATAAGAAAACCCTAAATTTATGAAACTATGAAATAGAAGTAAAACTCTCTGGTACTGTTCACACTGAACAATAAATTTTGGTGCTATTAAGGTATCCTTGCAACCTCTTCAACCTTCTTCTATAAATGCTCTTTCTGTCACCACCCTCTTCTCATTCATACCTTCTTCTTTCTTCTGCTTCACCTTGCACAATAGTTAAAGGCCTTTCTCATTTATCTTTGCTTCCAACAATGGCTGTGATGACTGCTAAGTTACTTTCTGCTTTCTTCATTGCCCTCATTGCCATTTCCATGCTTCAAACACTGGTTGGTCTTTTACCTACATATATATTGTTTAGGGTATCATGTCTCTAATTAATACTCTATATTCTACGTTCTGTTAATATAGTTTAATTTGTTATTTTAATCTTGAACTTTTATATAATATTGATTCAGTTACTGTATTATTGTTGTTATCCATTTTGTAATTATAGCTTATTTAATTGTATAAGTATGTTTTATAATAAGATTGGAATATTTCTAAAATATTCTCATTAATTTCATTTTTCACCAATATAATATTTAGGTTTGAAAGATTATATATTTCTCATATTTTTCTTGGTTTGGTTTTGAAGGTTGTTGCATCTCAAGGACATGGAGGCCACCACTACAATGACAAGGTATGTACTATATATATGTATATATATCATGTTTTCTAGTTTGTGTCTTTCTATTTTTATGTGAGTTTTGATTTGGATCAAAGGGTGAAGAATAATGATAATAACTGTGCATAATTATTGTGTGTTTATCAGAAAAAATATGGACCTGGAAGTCTCAAGAGCTACCGTAAGTCAAGTTCTTTCTGCTATTCATTCTTTTGATTCTTCTCTTTGTGATTTACTTGGATTCAACTTTGAACAGAAAAAATGCATTACCAATATAGAAGTTATTTTTACGTCATCAACTAGTATAAATTATTTTTATATAATTATTGCAAATTTTTTATCATGTATAACAGTTTGTGGACAGGTAATCTATGCTGAAAAAAATCACTTTCAGATGCTAAAATTCATTGAAGTTTAATAACCTATGAATGGATTTTTTTAAACGAAAAGTGAGATATACATGATTTCTTGACTTAGATCTCCATATATTGGTATTTGACAAAAAATGTTTTACCCTGAGTGTTCTTATTCCATTGAATTTAGAATTTCAATTCAGAAATCTATATTCTATTAAATATATATCATATTCACTTTTGGAAGCAAATTTCTTTTTTCTTATTTGTCATTTTAAAAACTTTAGGGTAGATAACTTTTCTATTATATTATTATTTCCATTTTTATTGAGCATTAAAATTAGTAACTACTTGAAAACCAACCTTATCTAACTTTCAAAGGGCAATGAGTGTGTTTGCTTTGTTCTTAGTTCCTAACACTAATTGGTAAGTGCGTAAATGATAAAAACAAAGAGTATTAAACACTTTGTGGCCTCACTTATTTTTCTATATACACTGTTTCCAAACATGGTCTTCTCACTTGACTATTATATTTTGCCGTGAAAAGCGCATCTTGCCCATCTTTTCATCTGAGCCTTTGACTTTAACTTTGTTGATAATTAATTTTCTCATTTACCAATGACTCTTGATCCAATCACTAAGCATTGAATTCATATTTCACAAAATAAGAACTTCTCATATGGACAAAACCTATATATAGTTGATATTATTCTAAAATTTGAATTAGAATTTTGTATTGATGTGTAACAAAAAAATTAATAATTTTTATCACATAATAGCAAATGAAATTTTAGTTTCAATTAAAGAATAGTCTTGATAACACTGTATAAAAAGAACCATCAATGAAATGCCTTTATGTTGATAATTTTTTTTTTCTTTTTGGGATGTGTGATATGACCAGAATGCCCTTCACAATGCACAAGGAGGTGTAGCAGGACCCAGTACCACAAGCCCTGCATGTTTTTCTGTCAGAAGTGTTGTAGGAAGTGCCTGTGTGTGCCCCCAGGGTATTATGGGAACAAAGCAGTGTGCCCTTGCTACAACAACTGGAAGACCAAGAGAGGAGGCCCCAAGTGCCCTTAACCTCTTCATCTTCCATCAAATTAACAAACTTATATACCCTTAATCTCCATAAAACATAATCTCACCTATTCAAAGGATACAATTTTATATGTAATTCTATAGGTGTTATTTACTTCAATAATCTATATCAACTTTCATGGTTAATCTTTGTCATGGATCTTTGATTGTACTTGAAAAATAATACCAAAAAAATATGTATTAAACAACATATGAGATTTGTCCTTAACCAACTTCATTTTGGTCTCAAAAATACTTTGTTGAATTGAAGATGTTTTTTTTTTTTTTTCCTTCTTTTGGTTTCAGTAATGTGTGGGGCTCCTCCAAGTACAACTTGTTATGTCAATTTCGCTTTCAAATGAAGTGTGCCTCATACTTTTGATGTCATGCTTGGAACTTCTCATGCTTTTCTATCATTTTTTTTTTGCTTTATTGAATGAACAATAAAAACAACTGTGAGCCAAGGATGTTCTAAAGGCAACAGGTTTTTCTGTCTAACTTAGTATTCTGCCTTTGACTATACGATCTTTATAATCTTACCTTGAGGGAAAGAAAATTACACAAGAAGAAAAGGTGCAAAAGCATGAACAACAACACTACTTTAATAATTTTGCATCAATGCTTATGGTCATCATTGAGATCATGTTGTCACAGAATTTGGAAACACAGATCATGACATCCTAGGACAATTCTCATCTTGAAAATTATTTAGTGTCGATTGAAGCACATTATTTAGTGTGGAATCATTATGAGATCAATGCAAATTATTTGCTTAAAGCATATGATTTAGTGTTAAATCACAAAAGGTTGATGCAAAACTGTTTATTGCGAATTAATTAGAGTTCCAACTCTCAGTTAAGCTACAAATACTCAAGAAGTGGAGTCAAATTAAATAATTTTGATATGCCATTTAAAAAGGGACAAAAACAATAAGTAATTAAAATAATTACATGCCTAACTCAAATCATGAGACCATAAAACTATACATTGTTATTATAACATATATTATGTCTCCAAAGCTTCCATATCCACAAACCTATGCTTTTTTAGCAATTGTTGGTTTTTTGATTCCAATTCTTCTAATTTTCTCTTGCCATAAGGATCAGAAAACCAAATATCCTCCATGTCACTTTCTTGCTTGAAAACATAAATTCCACTTTCTTTAAGGATTGATGTCTCTTCCAAACCTACATATTTAACTTCTGCATGGTTCCATTCATTTTCCAAAGGAACTCCATATAAATTATCTTCAAACTCTATCGTTTCAAGATCAAAAATATATGTATGATCCCTTCCCATCATGAAATAACCACTACCAAGGAAACATTTGTTGTCATTGATGAGTACCATAGGCCTAAACATTCCAGACTCATTATCCATAGGTCCAACTACAAGACAAAGAACCTTGTTTGGGAACCTATTACGAAACCAAAAAGAAATTGAAGGTCCATTGTTTTGGTGACAAAACCATTCTGGAATCCTTTCTCCTGGTAAATAAAATTGAGTTTTTCCAGTCTCATGTAGTTCCTGTCAGTGACAAAGAACTCATAAGTTTTCCAACATTAAATGTACTATACATTATTAAATCAAGTACATTAAGAGCAAGCAAAACCAAACCTGATTTAAGAACATGTTTGTACTTAAGGAAGTCAAGGATTTACAATTTGTTGCTAAGAAATGTTTCAAGCTTGGAGGAATCCCTCTAATTTCCTGAAGAAGCTTGCAATCATTCACATTAAGCTTCCTTAAAAACTGAAACTCTCTGATGCATTCAGGTAGGATTCTGAAATTATTCTTTGATAGGTCCAAGTCTTTCACATGAGCAAATCTCATGAAACCAATAGAAAAGAAATCATCACAAAGGTTGCATTCTGAGGCCCAAAGACATTCTACATTTGAAGATATTACAGATGATGCCTCTTTTTCTTCATCCTTTTCTTGGTTTAGCCATTGCCACCCTTTCCATTTCCAACCAATAAGATCAGTTAATTCTGACATCATAACAATGTTACTTGGTAGCTGAACAACTCCACAATTAGACAATTGTAACTCTTGAAGCTGTGTAAGATTTTGAAAAGAAGATGGCAATTCTTTTATGGCAGTGTACTCTAATTGAATTGCCCTAATGTTTTCCATCTTTCCTAATATTTCTGGAAAACTTTCAAGACTATAACAACGAGAGAGATTGAGCTTTTCAAGGGCAGTCAACTTGATAGGTGGAAAACTCACAAGTTTGGTGCAACCAAAAGCACTCAATATTTTCAGTTTATGCAAAAATCCAATGGAATTGTGAATTGTAGTTAAATTCTTACAATGTTGAAATGAAAGTTTCTCTAGATTTGGGAGACCAGATACATCAGGTATATGTCTTAAACATTTGCTTTTGTCCAAATTTAAAAATCTCATACTCATGAACTTCTGCAAAATAAGAAAGGAGAATTAGATTTACAATCCTAATGTAAATTCATTAATTCACATGACAAAAATGAACTAGTTAAACTTGCCTTCAATAAGCCAACCAACTCTGGTGATGTAAAGCAACTTTGAGGTAACTTGCACATGGCTAGTTTCTTTGAAAGAAAATCGGATGGTAAATCATGTGAAGGATACCTCCACCATTCTAATACTCTGAGACTATTTGGAAGATATTTGGGACCTTTGGAAAAATTACCACTTTTAATAATTAGGATTTTGAGGTTTCTCATCTTCTTGAAGGCTTTTCTGTTCCATTGTACCATTTCTTCTTTGTCAAGTAAGGGAAAATCGAGACGTATGATTTCAATTTCGCTAGTTCCCTAAAACAAGCAAATGTGACATGAGTATAAAATTGTATGAATAAACAAACAAAAATTAGAATCACGAGTTCACTCACAGTGTTGTCTTCTAAAACTTGAATTATATCTTCATGCAACCATAATCTACTACGTTTCCCTGGATCTTTTGGTGACTCCTTTCGTACAATTTCCTTACCCATGTCCTCAACCAAGTTATGCATTGTCACCATCATACCACTAATCTTTAAGAGAGATTTAGCAACCAACACCCCAATGTGATATTTCATGCAATCACCATAATGAGCATGAAGTATATCTTGGACCTCTTCCAATTCATATCCTTTGAAGCAACAAGAAATGTCAAGAAAAACACTCTTCTCTTCTTCCTCCAAAGCATCAAAGCTTACTTTAAGTATTTTTAGAATTTGGTCACTAGGAATTCTTTCATATTGTTTGATAGCAGACTTCCATTCTTCTATACTTTTTCCAAACAAGTTGGAGCCTATGACTTCCAAAGCCAATGGAAGGCCAGAAGCATAAGCCACCACACGATTCAAGACCTCCTCGTAACTTGGATCAACTTCATGATTTCTAAAAGCTTTCCATGTAAGCAATTGAAGGGCATCCTTCTTGTTCAATTCCTTCACCTCATATGTTGTTTTAACCTCATGAGATGCTAGCAATTGCTCATCTCGAGTCGTTATGATGATTCTACTACCAGAACCAAACCAGTCACATCTTCCAACAATAGCTTGCAATTGTTCATGTTTGTCAACATCATCTACTATCAAGAGAACCTTCTTTTGTTGGAGCCTATGTTGTATTATTGAAATTCCTTGTTGCACACTTGTTATGTTTAATCTCTTTTCTTTGACCAACTCAGAAAGAAGGATGCTTTGGATATGTGGTAATCCATGTTTGTTTGAGTTTTCTCTCACATTTTCAAGAAAACACAAACCATCAAAATGGTCAAAGACTAAATTATAAATTGCTAGAGCAAGTGTTGTTTTCCCTATCCCACCAATTCCATAGATCCCGATCATGTGCACACCATTATCATTTCCAACATCCAAAAGTTTCATTACTTCTAACATTTGTGACTCTAGTCCAATTGGATTATCCGCAACATGTAAAGGTGTTCGATTAATATTGCTAGAGACCAACTCAACAATCTTTCCAATAAACTCATATTCATATTCATATCTGTTTGACACAAATGTTCCAAAGAAATTAGATTAAAAATGAGATAGTTTATACACTAATAAGGTAAATAGTTTTTCACTATCATTAACTATTTATTACATTTAGTGAGTTTGTTGATTTCTATAATAACTCTTGTATAAATCATACTAAGATGATTTCTTGCAGGTTGATGTTGTCAATTCCTTTTACACTGACCATACATATATATAAATTAGCCTCAAACTAAAAATCTACATCCATATGATCAAGGATAACAAACATTCATTTTCTCTTAAAATTTTAGGCTAAATCATTAAACAACTGAAACTAAATCAAACAAAAATTATGAGTAAAAAGTTTGGTAAGAGGGGTACCCTTGCTTGAAATGATAGCCAGACAAGTTAGCCACATGATGCAAAGCGATCTTCCATTTCTCCAACCTCTCCATGTTATGGTTGAAACTTTCCTTCTTATCTCTGAACCTTTCCTCATGCCTTGTCAATGCTTCTCCATAACTACCTTTCTGGTGTCTCACATCAGAAGGATCCAAGTTATAAAAAACAGGCAAAACTAACAACCCTTTCTTCTTAGCACAACCAATGATATGAACAAGTTCATCTAAGCAAAATGATGAAGAAGCATAGTTGTGAGAGAGCACAGTGACTGCAATTCTAGACTCTTGAATTGCCTTCATAAGGGTAGGTGTTATTTCCTCTCCTCTCTCAAGCTTCTCATCATCAATGAAAGTGTGGATTCCCTTCTCCTGAAGAGCTTTGTAAAGGTTGCCAACAAAACCATGGCGCGTGTCTGAGCCTCTAAAGCTGAGGAAAACATCATAGGAGAATGCATTGGAACATGATGTTGCAGCCATGACAAGAAAAGTGGTAGGATTAAGATGGTGTTTTGTATCTCTGGAATCAAACTATGAAGTGAATAAATGTGAAACTATAGATTAAAAAGTGAGAGACTTGTGGTACCAAACAAGAATTGCAGATGAACTTTGTGGAAAAATATCCTCTTTTTTCTCTTTCTACTGTTCTTCACTTGTGGTCTAGAAGCAATGATATAGACAGCTTCACATTGGATGAGCATTTTTTTTTTTTTTTGGTTTTCTTTCAATTTCAATTCTTATAATACTTAAAAAAATAATAATTTCATTTTATAAAATAATATCTGAGACTTTTTAGCAGAACAACTTTTTCAATATCAGCATATAGAATAAAACATATTGGAAAATAATTATCTAATGCACTTAGCATTCTTTCAAGTTCAATTCTTACAAAAAGTAAATAATTGATATTTTATCTTTTTTTCCTTGTTATTACATATTAATTTATAACTTTAAGAATTGCATTGAATTTATATTCTTTCCAGTGAAACAGTTTAAAGAGGGTCATAGTAATTAATTAAGAACAATATTAGGAAACTAAATAATTAAGAATTTGTGAGTAAGTTACAATATTTCGAAAATATTAAGAATTAAAAGCTTACTTGATAAAAAGTTTAGGGATACGATGGTATATGTGAGACAGTTAATTAAAGCTATATTAAAATATAAGACAGACTTAAAATTAATTAATTGGATGAGAATTATACTAATTATTTAAGTGGATAAATTAATGGATAATTAGTTGGGGTTTTTTCTTCCTGCAACCCAATAATTTCTAACAGCACCCTCATAATTTTCAGAAGATGATTTCTAAAATAGAATTTCTGGAACAAATTTTTTACAATACATTTTGTGAAACATATTAAATATATTTTGGAACGAACTCTTTAGAATAGAATTTTTAGAACAAGTTTTTTGAAATATACATGATTCATTCTGAAAAGAGTTTTACAGAACAAAATTTCTAAAACAAATACAATGTATTATATAACAAGTTTTTGAAAATAAAATTTCAACAAGAAGTTTTCCGAAGTATATATGATAACTTATAGAACAAGGTTTCTAGAATGAACTATTTTCCAAAACAAGTCCTTTCTCTTCTTCCTCTCAAATAGTACAGTGGAGAAGAAAAGTACAGTGATAATGGTGCAGCAGCGGCGATAATGGCACCGGCGGTGGCGATGGTCGTAGCCTGAGAGAGTACTTTTGTCTTTTTCTGTTAATAAGGGGATGCATTTAGTAATAATGGAGATGAAGGAAGAAAAAGTCTTAGTCGGGTTCATTTTTCTTTCTCTTGGGCTTTCAACACCCTAGATCCATTTACTTTTTTAATGTGTTAGTATTTAATGCTTGCTGTTTGCACACTCATTCTTTCCTATATACACTACTCTTTTGTTTCTTTTAGCTAAAATAACATTTTTACTTTTATTGACCCGTTTCTATTCAAAATATTTCCATCTCCTTTTCACTCTTTTACATACTACACATGCCCCTTATTGCTTTCACTCACCAAACCCTACGAAAAAAATTTCTACTATCATAAAGATTCAATTGAAATCAAAATTGTTATGGTCGTTTAAATTAAAAACTTTAATTGAAAATATTTTTTCAAAAAACTGCATAAAATACATTTTTTTTGTTTTCATGACATTCCATAGACTACTTTACAAAATATTATTACAGTTTTTATGTTTCAAAATGTATTTTCTAAAGCATTAAAAAATAAAAGTACTTACTAAAATAACTTTTGTGTTCTAGCATTTTAGAAAGTGCTTCAAAATACTTTCCTGATAATTACTCTTAAATTTATGTTATTGACGTGCTTAAAAGTTTTATATAATATACCCACAAGTATTTTCCTAAATTTATACATATTACCAAATCAATATATTTATTATATGGTCATATAAAAACGTCAAAAATTTGCAAAAGGTTTAATACAAATAAATTTAAGAGAGAGAAAAAGTTATTTAACTCAATATTTAATATCTATCCCAATTTTTTTTTAAGTCTAAAATGAACTCCTAATTCTCCTTAAAAAAATAAAGTCATACTTTATTTTTTTAAATAAAACATTGATGCTGAAAATGGAAATTTTAAGTTTTTTTTAGCATTTATAATACTCAACATTTAATAAATATGCTAATTTAGTTTAATAATTTGAGTATAAAAGTAATATATTTAAATCAACACTAACACAATAATTATCAAAATTAAATTAATATAATTACCAACTAGTGAATATATAAGAAAGTAAATGCCAGAACTAATTAGCATATTTTCTAAATATTGAGGCTATAAAATATTATTTTTTTATAGGCAGGAGATTAATTTCATAAAGTAAAAAATATTTTTTTTTGTGAAATACCAAAAGCTAATTTAACTCTCTATTTTGGTGAGTGGCAATTGCGAATTTGAATTCCCGCCAAAGCCCCTTTTCTCTTTTCTTCAATTTTCAAAATCCCAATCTTCGCTCTTTCCCTTCTCCAACTTCCAAACCTTTCACCTCCGAGTCAACTCGCCCGCGCCGATGGACCCGCCCGCCGAGTCCGCGCCCGACTCATCCACTCGCCACCGCTCCCAGCGCCCCAGGCTATTTATAAAGGAGATGATCATGCGCAACTTCAAGTCCTACGCCGGCGAACAGCGCGTCGGTCCTTTTCACAAGGTTAGGGTTTGTCGTTCACTTTCAAATTTCGATTTGCTTCAATCTCAATTGCGAACTTTTGAATGGCGCGTTTACATAATATTTCTAGAAGCTCACAAGTTTTGGAATTGGAATGTTCTTTCTTTCTTTCTTCCGCTAACTTGTTTAGTGTTTTTGTGCTTATTTTGATTTGCTCCGGTTTCGCTTGCCAAAGTTTTGAATTGCTTCAATTTCACTTACAAACTTCAAATCTCTTCGGTTTCAGCTCCAAACTTTGGTTTGCTTTAATTTCACTTGTGAGGTTTTGAGTTGCTTTGATTTCACTTGCATACTTTGATCCGCTTCGGTATCACTTACGAACTTTTTACATGCTTCATTTGACTTGCGTTCTTTTGACCTTTTGAATTACTTCTGTTCAATTTGCGAACTTTTGTATTGCTTCGATTTCAGAGTTTCTCTGCAGTGGTGGGACCTAACGGGAGCGGAAAGAGCAATGTCATCGACGCGATGCTTTTTGTGTTTGGGAAGCGAGCAAAGCAGGTGTGTTCACAGAATGTTCAAGAAACTCACTTGTTTTGGAATTAGAATGTTTTTTTCTTTCTCGCTCGATATTCTTTTAGTGTTTTTGTGCTTATTTTTTATTTGGAAACTGGTTTTGATACTTGTAGATGCGGCTGAACAAAGTTTCGGAGCTGATACACAATTCCACTAATCACCAGAATTTGGAAAGTGCGGGGGTTTCTGTTCATTTTCAAGAGATCGTAGATTTGGTAGTTTTTATTTCTTCTTCTTCTTACTGTTAACCTTGTTTGATTGAAGATATGTTTTTAGTAATATTAATTGCAAAAATGACATGTTTTTTAGTCTGAAAATGTGATATAATAACATTTCTGAAAATTTGATATTCAATTGTGTTGAAAAGCGTAGTCTGATCTATGTAGCAAATCTCACCTAGTGGATAACGAGTCCCGTTATCAAGAATTTACAGAGTGAAACTTAACATTAAAAACAAACTATAGGCACCAGCAATGATATCAACGATTTCCATATCGCGGCTAGGTTTTGATTGGTTTTTCTTTTCCTTTTTTTTACTTTCCTTTATTTCCCCTAGTATATGTTTTTTTTTTGTAAGTTGATCTTTAAGCCTTATTGGCTGAAGAGCTTTTAGTCTTATGGTTTTATTTTATGAAATGAGTTTAATAAGAAAGTGAATTTTAAGCCTAATTCAATTTTACAAAACTGGTTAGATACGATGAGGTTTGCACTCATTTATACACATATTTTATACATTTCATCTTATTTTTAGTTTATGTGAGTTCTTCAACGCATCCTCTCACACTGAGGATTAGACATCTCGAGTGTGGGATTAGGGGCGAACTTGATAGCGAGTAACATGAGACCCAACAAACTTGAATAGGATAAATTTTGAATGACCATAATATTATCTTAAGAAAATGAAATTTAAGTTTAACTCAACTTTATAAAAATTGATTCGGTAAGGTGTCACGATAGATCTTGAGATGGTATGAAAGCCATCTAGAGTCTATCCTAGCTTAGTTTGTTAGGTCTTGTGTCACCCACTATTGAGTTTCCTCCTAGTCCCATGCTTGAGATGTTCAGTTCTTGGTGTGATGAGGTGTATTGAAGAGCTCATATTGAGTTGAGATAAAGTCAAATTGTAATATATAAGTGAATGCAAACATTTTCTTATAAGCTAGTTTTGTGAGATTGAGTTAGACTTAAAATTTCACTATTTTAAGAGAGCCAATTTCTATTTCTATATTTTCTTAAGAGAAGTAAACTAAAAGTATCAATGGTTGCAGGAAGATGGAACATATGAGGCTGTTCCAGGAAGTGATTTTGTGATTACTAGGGTGGCTTTCCGGGACAACTCTTCTAAGTATTACATTAATGACCGTGCAAGTAACTTTACAGAAGTTACTAAGAAATTAAAAGGGAAAGGTGTTGACCTTGACAATAACAGGTTTCTAATCCTTCAGGTCTGTTATTTGCTATATGGTAATTTTTTCTGGATGTGTTTCTATTCTGTCTACCTCTTCTGATGTTTGATTTGCTTCTTATCAGGGTGAAGTTGAACAGATTTCACTTATGAAACCAAAAGCTCAAGGGCCTCATGACGAAGGTTTTCTAGAATACCTGGAGGATATAATTGGAACCAACAAATATGTGGAAAAGATTGATGAATCACAGAAACTGTTAGCACTCTTTCCATTAAGTCCTGAAACAGGCCATGCAACTTTCTCAATCAACATTATGAAATCATCTATACTTGTTTGCTGTAGCGGTCTGATTTTATTTTTTAAAATTTGATTAAGTATTTAGTATTTTTAACGAATTTATTTTGTGCTGATTATAATCAAAACCGTATTAAGAAGGCTTTTGAAGAAACACAGCAATTCTTCCCAGCTTTGATTATTTTATATTTGTTTATGACTTTCTTAAGAAGCTTTAATATGGGTTGTTTTGGTTATTAGCCAATCTAAATACACTCTTATTTTAGAATTTAAATTACCCTTTTATTATTCTTCCGATTTCCATCTTTTATAGTATAATTTTTTTGAGCTCATTGTTGTTGAAGTAATTACTTTGATTTCAATTCTAGAAAATCTAGTTTTTGAAACAATGTTGTTGATGTTTTAGGTTAGAATCCCTGAATGAGAAAAGATCTGGGGTGGTGCAAATGGTTAAGCTAGCTGAGAAAGAAAGAGACGGCTTGGAGGCATGTAAATTTGTGGGTTTATGTAGCATTTGATATTTTTCCAACATTTAACATTCTTTTGCTGCAGGATGTGAAGAATGAAGCAGAAGGATACATGTTGAAGGAGTTGTCTTTGTTAAAATGGCAAGAGAAAGCTACAAAGTTGGCCCTTGACGATACAAGTGGAAAAATGGATGAGTTACAAGGGAATGTTGTCACTCTAGAAGAAAATCTCAAGGCAGAAAGGTAAATTTGGATTACATAGGGTAATTTAATTGTTTCTTTATTGTTGAATTTGTATTCTTGTCTCATGAAAGACTTGGTGATATCATATTCCAGGGATAAAATCCAGGAAAGTAAACAAACACTCGAAGAGCTTGAAACTAAACACAACAACTATGTGAAAAGACAAGAGGTTTGGATGACATTAAAATCAGTTTTCATGGTTATATTGCTGTGCATTTATTCCTAATAATAATCTTTTGAGGTGGTAATCTAGTCATTATTAACTTCTTTTATTTTCAGGAGTTAGACAATGATATGAGGAAGTGCAAGGACGAGTTCAAGGAGTTTGAAAGGCAGGATGTTAAGTATCGGGAAGATTTTAAGCACGTAGGTCAGAAGATAAGAAAGCTAGAGGATAAATTAGAAAAGGTAGAGGGAAGTCATAGTTTATTGCAATTGAAACTATGTGTTCACGGACATCTAATTCTTTTGTTTCTACTCTGTCAGGATTCATCCAAAATTGAAGCCCTTATAAAAGAGGGTGAGGAATCAACTGATTTGATTCCAAAACTTGAGGACAATATTCCAAAACTGCAAAAATTGTTGCTTGATGAGGAGAAGATCTTGGAAGAAATCACAGAGAGTTCCAAAGGTGGACTTTTTTCATTTTTATTAAATTTGCTTTGCTGAAGTGGTGATGGATCTCCAACTCCAATAATTATACTTTAATCAAAACCTCTTTAAAACCTTTTTGATTCTTAACATAGTTCTGTGCAAGTTGCTACATTTTATATTAGGTTCTATTTTAACATTAAAAGTGCGTAATTTAGTTAGGTTCCTATTCTAATGCTCAACAGATAGTCATGGCTTTCTTCTGCTGCTTGAGATTAAGAAACACCGTTAGAGTGAACACATATTCTATTGACATATTTATGTGGATTTCAAAATATACTCTGCTATTTTTGTTGGAGTAAACTGCATATAGTTAGCCCTCAAGGTCTATATTATTTCTAGTTATTGTCTGCAGTACATCATGCTGATGTTCAGTGTTTTTTTGTGGAGGCCGGTCTTTATGTTTTTATTTATTTTCTACCCTGTACAAAAATGGAGCCGATATCCCAAGTGGAATAGAGGGCTTTTAGCTACTTTGTCGTATATATTCTCTTTTTTTAACTTTTGTGTCCCTCCAATTGATTGGTGAGCAGTTGAAACCGAGAAATACCGCTCCGAGCTTGCTAAAGTTCGTGCTGAGCTTGAACCTTGGGAAAAAGATTTGATTGAGCACAAGGGAAAACTTGAAGTTGCATGTACAGAAAGTAAGCTTCTGAATGAGAAGGTGAGAACAACTTGTCTTACTTTTAAGTGTTATTGCTCCCTGTCTCAGCTTTAAAGCAGTAATTTGTTTTTTTTTCTCTCTTAGTTATTCTTGTATATTTTTTTGAAAAATCATAGTAAATCCGTAACCTTATTTTATTTATAGTTATTATAGAAGGATACTCTCTCTAACGGGCTTTGCTTCTATCATTTCCTTAAAATTTTCTGCGACCGTATAATTTGAAGGGTCTTTTTATTAGCTAAAAGGTGAAGGACTGGACAGAACAAAAGTTATTGTTCTTTGTTTGATTTTGAAAGAGGCCATGGAACTACATGAAAAGGGATGCAGAACAGGACAAAAGTAAAGAAGTTTATTACGTAGTAAACTAAAGAGCAACATTTGTCTAATGGACAATGTAGAAAGCAGTCCAAATGTTCTACCTACTCTAGTACTCAATCATTTTACTAACTCTTAGAAAGTGGATTTAAGTCTAATTTAATCCTACAAAACTAGTTTGCAAAGATAAAGTTTGAACATACTTATATAATATAATTTGGTCATATCACTAGTTGATATGAGATTTCTAACACACCCTTATGTTAAAGATTAGACATTGTGTGTGACTAGATATCTATGAATAGTTTTAGTAGTGAGTGACACAATAGACTCAATAAATCTTGTTAAGATAAGCTTTAACGGCCATTGAAAAGAAGATTAAGGTATAACTTAATTTCTCAAAATTGATTTTTAAAATGAAGTTTGTATCTATTTATATTTATAATTTGACCATATATTTAGTCGATATGAGATCTTTAAAACTAACCATCTATTTACATGTTAAAACTATAATTACTCCCCAACCATTGCCATCAAAACAACCAGCATTGACCCTGGTACTGCCTTCATGCTTTTTACTGTCTGTCACTGCTTTTGCTGTCACTACTACCATTGTCGTCGCCATTGAACAACACATGGGGTTTTGCATCCATTTTTCATTGTTCCTTTGACTAGTATCACCATATCACAAAATTGTTTGCGTTGTGCATCAATTACCAATCAACAGACTAAACAAAGAGTCGTATTGTGCTGTGGTTATTTCTTTCTACTGTGTTGTTCTACATTTGCAGCTCTTCAATTTGCATCGAACACACCCTTTGATAACATAAGAAACTGAACATGGACACAAATTGATCTTTGTCCTCCTGTGAACTTCTTTTTTTGGTTTTTGTCATGCTTGTGAACTTATTCAATAGCTATTTCAATTTAGAAGCTTATACTTCCCCTGCACTTTAATTTAAAGGGCCCTTCCTGACATGCATGCTCAGGATTCATGGAGGGTGCACTTATTTATTTATATTTAATTATGGTACGTTTGTGGAGCAAAGTCCCTTTTTTCTAGTAGGTGGATGTTTAATAGAAGACTATTGTTAATTTAATTTGCAGCATGAAGGTGCTTCTCAAGCTTTTAAAGATGCTCAAAAGCAGATGGAAAACATATCAGAAACAATTAAATCAAAAACTGCCAACCTTTCTCAAATCAAGAGGGATATAGAAAAGAGCAAGCATGAAGCTTTAGAAGCTCACAAAATCGAAGAAGTTAGTAATTTTTCTTATTCTCAATTCTATGTGTAACATTTTCTTTTATTTTCTGAGGCTTGTTGTGATGTGGTTGCTCCTTTTAAAGGAATGCATCAAAGAACAAGATGAACTGATTCCTCTTGAGCAAAGTGCTAGACAGAAGGTTGCTGAATTGAAATCTGTTCTAGATTCTGAAAAGAGTCAGGGATCAGTTCTAAAAGCAATCCTGAAAGCTAAGGAAACAAGACAAATAGAAGGAATTTATGGCCGCATGGGTGATTTGGGTGCTATTGATGGTGAGGTTCTCCAATAACACTTTTTAGCTTCATGAAGATCCATGCCTTCCAAATTATGCCCACTTGAATGCTGCAAAAATTGTTGGAATGTGGTTTTCGAAGCTCTTGTTTGTATCTAAGATTAAAATTTATGTTCAAACTCAGCACAACATAACATTCAAAAGACAAACATATCTTATTCTATATGACGAAAATAAATAGGTTTGGTAGGCTTGGCTCAAAGCTCACGGTTATGGAAGTTTTGAACTACTGGTTAAAGGCTAGGCTTGTGCTTCAGCCTATTCGTTATTTGGTTCTTGTTTGAGAGTAAGTAAACACATGATAGGGACCAATCTCATATCTAAAACTTAAAAACCTACCTTAAAAATCATAGTTAATAAGCACGTGTAAATTAATATAATATATTGATAATATACCTGTAATTAATATTCAACATTCCAAATGCAAATCCTTGAATTAATATAAAACCTATTACTTGTCTTGGGAGAATGATTATATTTCTTGATGGTCTTGATCATAGCCATCAAGCAGGAATTAGTTAACTGCAAACTTAGTACTTAGTGTACAGTGGTCATTTATACATAATTGAAAAAGGGGTCTGTGATTTCTTCTGAGTTGTTTATTAATAGTTAACACAATGCCGATTTTCTTATTATGGTACAGTAGTCATTTTTTCATCACGGAAACAGGGATTTTCTTGAGTTTATTTTTTGTTGGTAACATAATCCAAATTTTCTTAGTACACTTTTTTTGTTCGTAAACTGATATGGCATTAATTAATACTTTTAAATTTATCTTTATCATGTGACACTCTGCTTTGTACGTAATCAATGAACATCATTAGATTAACTTGTTATAAATTATTGCAGCAAAATATGACGTTGCGATATCAACAGCATGTTCTGGTCTTGATTATATTGTGGTGGAAACAACAAATGCAGCTCAAGCATGTGTTGAGTTGCTCCGTAGAGAGAATCTTGGTGTTGCCACTTTCATGATATTGGTATTTTTTTTATATTATTCAATTTGTTGTTGTCTCTAAATGACTGTTTAATATTTCAAAAGGCATAAATTAAATTTCTTCACTTCTACTGGTCCTTGTGAATCTATAATCACGACTGGGTTTATGCTCTAGCACGTTTCTGTTATAATTTAAGGTATAGCACGTTTTGGTATTAGGAAATGTTTTCCATTTGTATATTTTTTTCACTTAATAGTTACAAAAATGTGATAACAATTTCACTATTTGTTGTTTTTAAATATATATACAAGAAATGGTGAAACCGTTCATTAACTTTCAACTAACAACCTGAGTTTTTGGCACAATTGGTCTTTAATTTTAAATTACTTTAAGAACACAGTGCCAATATAATGCCCTTAATTGAATATAATTTGTCAATGATTGTTAGGGATATGTCTGTTTTCTCTAACAATGGTTGATACTTTATTTGGTTCTGTAATGTTTTTGATGTGCTGATAATACTCAAAGCAGATATTTGATAAATATAATTAGAATACTGTTTCTATACTCAGGAGAAGCAAGTTGATCTTCTTCCAATGATGAAAAAGAATGTAAGCACTCCAGATGGGGTTCCACGCCTTTTTGATTTAGTGAAAGTGCAAGATGAAAGAATGAAGCTTGCTTTCTATGCCGCACTAGGAAACACTGTGGTTGCTAAAGATCTTGACCAGGTCAGTTGCACTTTTGTAGGAGGATACTCCATTCTGATGGTAAATATTAAGGATTCGTTATAGAATGGTATTTTTCAGATATGAAAATCGTTATAGAATGATAAATATTATGGTTTTGTTTTGCACTTTCTAAGTTTATTATAAGTTATAACATTATGCCTGCTATCTAGTCTGTTTAAGAAATAAAGGAACACTAATCAGTTATGAGGCTTAACTTATTTACCATTTGCTTGCAATATATAATTGTAGGTTTGTTGCATTTGCAATTGTTCTTGTCAGTAGAGTTAAACTGTTAAGTAGTAACATTTTCTTAGTCTGTAAAATTTAGGCTACACGTATAGCATATGGTGGAAATAATGAGTTTCGTCGAGTTGTCACCCTTGATGGTGCACTCTTTGAAAAATCTGGAACAATGAGTGGTGGGGGTGGTAAGCCCCGTGGTGGGAAGATGGGGACATCTATTCGAGCTACGAGCGTTTCTGTAGAAAGTGTTGCAAATGCTGAGAAGGAATTGTTGGAGTTGACTACCAAATTGAATGACATTCGCCAAAGAATTGTCGCTGCTGTGCAACGTTACCAGGCCTCAGAAAAAGCTGTTGCTGCTTTTGAAATGGAGTTAGCCAAGAGTCAGACGGAGGTAATGCACTATTTCTGAGTCTGAGAAAAATAATTATCTTGGGAGTTGTTGATGCAGGCATTGAGACTTTTTGCCCTTCTTGTACAGGTTGACAGTTTAAGTTCGCAATTTAATTATATTGAGAAACAACTTGATTCCCTTGAGGCAGCATCAACGCCACAGGAGGATGAGCTTGAAAGATTGAAAGAGCTGAAGAAAATTGTTTCTGCCGAAGAAAAGGAGATTAAAAGAATAACTAATGGATCTAAACAATTGAACGAAAAGGTTGGCTCGAAATTTATTCTTTTAATTCCTTTACAAATTGAGGGTTGCCTGACATGTCTTGCATTTATTTTTATTTCTAAAGGAGGATGAATGTTGAAAATAAAGGTTATATTTGTATTTAACTTTGATAGTTTAATTAATGTTGGTCAATCCCAGGCTTTGGAGCTCCAGAGAAATTTAGAAAATGTGGGGGGTGAAAAATTAAAATCTCAGAAGTCAAAGGTCCAGAAAATTCAGTCTGTAAGCATCTATCAAGAAACTTCAATTATATTTGATATTGGGAATTGTTTATGTACTAATGATTCCCCTTTACTAGGATATTGATAAGAATAGCTCAGAAATAAACCGCCACAAGGTGCTAATAGAGACGGGACAGAAGATGGTGAAAAAATTGACTAAAGGAATTGAAGATTCAAGGAAGGAGAAAGATAGGCTTACTGAGCAAAAGGAGAAGTTAACTGGAGCCTTTAAAGAAATAGAGCAGAAAGCATTTGCAGTTCAAGAGAATTATAAAAAGACCCAAGAGGTTATTAATAGCTTTGTTTTGGATTATGTAAAATTTGTGCCTTAGTAAATGAAATACATTAAAATTTTTTGAAAGTTGTGAATATATATATTGGTTGGGTAGGCTCATAGCTAATTTATTTTTACCGTGCAGATAATTGACAAACATATGATTGTCTTGGAGGAAGCAAAATCTGAGTACAATAAGATGAAAAAAAGGATGGATGAAATACGTGCATCTGAGGTACTGGTTTGTTCATTTTTCAGCTCGCAACCAACTTGGAGCCTTCTCATTGCAGCCATTATTTTTCAGGTTGATGCTGACTTTAAATTAAAAGACATGAAGAAAGCATTCAAAGAATTAGAAATGAAGGGGAAAGGTTACAAGAAAAGACTAGATGAGTTGCACAGTGCTATTCACAAACATCTCGAACAGTATGTTATCAGATTACTGTTTTGGAATACAGGGTTTATCATTCTGAAGTTCTTATAGATTTTAAATGGTATGCAGAATACAGGCTGATTTAGTGGATCAAGAAAAGCTGCAGGCTACATTGGCCGATGAACATCTTAATGCTGATTGTGACCTAAAAAAAGCCTGTGAAATGGTCGCTCTGCTTGAAGCACAACTCAAGGAGATGAATCCTAATCTTGATTCAATTTCAGAGTATGAGTTTTTCTAATTTGTTGTCCTGTTTTTCTTTACTTTTTCTGATGCTGTACTAATAAAGATTCACAATTTCGTATGATTGTCAGGTATCGAAAGAAGGTATCTTTATACAATAACCGAGTTGAAGAACTTAATTCAGTCACTCAGGAGCGAGATGACATAAAGAAGCAGTATGATGAATGGAGAAAGAAGAGGTGTGCATGATTTGTTGTCTTTTTTTTTTTTTTTATCGTTGAATTTATTTCATGTCTTGCATTTTGACAACAATGTTAACTGACTGTGTTATGGCAGATTGGACGAGTTTATGGAAGGATTTAATGCCATATCTTTAAAGTTAAAGGAAATGTATCAGGTTTGGAATCTTATCTCTCTTTGAATTTTCCCTTTCGTTGCCACAAACACATGGAATTGTGCTTCTCCAGTTTTATTTATGGATATTTTAACTCCTTATGGGTTGTGTCACCTTTCTTAAGACCTTCAGACCAGCATGTTGGCAGCTTGGTCTGACTATGATGCCAAGTTATCTATAAAATTTGAATTACTGCTTATAAAATGAAGTTGAATTGAACCGACAATTTATTTTTTAAAATTTTAAGGGGTTAATCTTGTGTAGAGTCTACACACATTTAAAATTTTAGGGGCATAAATCACTATAATCTTTTAAGTTATTTGCTTAAGAGTGCGAGTTTCAATAATAATCACGAAATTGGTAGCTTGTGGCAGCAATAAACATTTACTCGAATCTAGTGGTAATGAAATGAATTCACCATATAATTACTAAAAATAATTGAAGAAAGATCGCTATTCTTAAAAATGGATTCAACTTTGCCGTGTGAACCATCTATTTTTTATGTTTCCTTCTGAAGACATGCCACTTCTAATATATGCCGTCTTTTACAGTCTCCATTTCCTAAAACGATTGTTAAGAATGTTTCATACTATGTTATATCATTCTCAGGAACTTATTTTCTAGTAGTTACCATTCCCGTTGTGCCCTTTTTACATGGTGTCTTCCATTGCCTATTTCCTTTTTTACTTCAATGCCCAATTTTTGTGATACTGACATAATTTTGTAAATTATAAACGGAACTCATGGTTTGTGTAGCCCAGTAAAAGTTATGATTTTTCGTAAATGTTAAACGTTTCTTAAGTCTAAACTGTCAAAGGATTACCGTTGTTGAGAAATGAAACATTAAATCATTTGGAAACAAACAATCTTTTGGTTTCTTATATATATAGTATAAATTATATATTTTGTAATAATGATTTAGTAAGGATGTTAGTGATTTGTATACAGGTACTCAGTCTTGTTAGTAAATTATGTTGTATTTCTTCTCTGTTTATAATTGTTTTCCCTCTTTGCATTCATTTTTAGATTTTTTATTTGAGAAAATGTTTTATATTTTCATTTTTTGCTTTTAGAAATAATTTCAGTAATATTACTTAAGATTTTTGTTTCTTATTAGGAATAATAAAAATAAACAATACTGATTTCTCTATTTCCTGATTATTGATAATAAGAACAAAAATAAAATTAAGGTGACATTTTTTAAAACTATTTTGCGGAAACGGAAAATAAAAACAGAAAAAAAATTGTCTCGTGTTTCCTAGACTTGTGATAATGGCATGTATAACCACTTTTATAATTTGCAGATGATTACTCTTGGAGGTGATGCGGAACTCGAGCTTGTGGATTCTTTGGATCCTTTCTCTGAAGGTGTTGTTTTCAGTGTCAGACCACCAAAGAAAAGCTGGAAAAACATTGCAAATTTATCGGGTGGTGAAAAGGTTATCTCCGCTTCTTGTCAGCATTTGCCTTTGGTTTGGTCTCAATTCTTGCATTGCAAAGCATTATATTATATACAAACAAGAATTGTATTTTCTGGGTTGAACCTGCATATGAGCAATTGAGCATTATGCTGCCTGTGCTTAATCATTTTCTTAGACATGCAGAAAATGTTAAAATGCGTTAATGGACTCAATGATCTTTTTTCTATTTCTTTTGCAGACTCTTAGCTCATTGGCTCTTGTATTTGCTCTTCATCATTACAAGCCTACCCCGCTTTACGTAATGGATGAGATTGATGCTGCCCTTGGTACTTCCCATTAACTTCGAACCTAAATTCTATTTTTGTAAATGCTATCTAGGTATATGTAATGCATTAAGCTCCTTTGCTATATGGTTTTACAGACTTCAAGAATGTTTCTATCGTCGGGCATTATGTGAAAGACAGAACCAAAGATGCTCAATTCATAATCATTAGGTGGGTCTTTTTATCCGGATTATCATTAGTCAATTGCATAAGATAAATAATAGTATTGAACTCATTTCAACATACTTATTATGACCTAATTTCATTTTTTTGTCATACATTGTGTAATTTAGTTTTTGAAATTCTAATGGTAGCAATTATGCCTTCTAGATAATGTAATTGTGAATTTTTAACCTTCTAAACACATCTCTCAACTGAAGAAAGAACTCAAATAGTAAAATTAGGATGCTGAAAAACTTTGATGTAATTGAAACTTGAGAACTAAAATTATATATATGCTTGACATATATGGAACTGAGGGATTAAGAGCATTGTTACATTTGAGGGATTAAAGTGTAATTAAGTCATTTATTATTTATTGAAGATTTTTAAAACTAGTTTTGTAAATTTCATTTGTGATTCTATTACTCAGACTGTGTTAGAGTGTGTTTCTATTACTCATACTGTGTAAATTTCTAATACTTGTGCAGTCTTAGGAACAACATGTTTGAATTGGCTGATCGACTTGTTGGGATATACAAAACTGATAATTGCACGAAGAGCATTACTATCAATCCGGGAAGTTTTGTGGTATGTGAAAAGGCTGCTTGATGGAATTGTCAACGTTTTGTTGATCATAATTTGAACAATGCTTCCATAATTATTAGTCTCTTGTCCTGTAATCCTAATTGTCACTAATTTATTTGTCTTTTATGTTGTATATAAAATTATGGCGTGTCTGACTTTTTATTGTACAATAGATACATTTGGGGAATGAAATATATGTAATTAAGTTTCTCTTCTTTGCCCTTATTTCTTTCTGTGACAGGAATAGTTTAAAAAGTTTTTCATTTAGATTCATTTGTTTCAGTAAATGATTTTATATTTTAAACCAATTGTAAAAAAAAAATAGTATTGGTTCCAAATTTGTTTGAAATTCATTAAAACTTTGATTTGGTTTAATTATATTATATTAAGTAGAATATTTAGGCCACAATGGACAATGTATATAATTAAGTTTAATGTCAACTCATTTGTTACTACATGATATCAGAATTGTATATTTGAGGTGATGAAAGTCATCAGATTTGTAATTCTAAGTCACTTCCTATTCTTTAACTTAAGTAATGTTTATAAATAAACAAAATCTAGTACATTCTTAACAGTTGTTTTCCATTAATGCCTATAATCAACTCTAACATGATTGTCTCCTTAAACAAGCAGATATAGGGTTGGTGTATATTAGCAGTCAATTTAAAATAGATTATGTTTAGGACATGACTTAATATAATTATTCTTTTTAATTCTTGATTGAGTGGCTAAATCCTTAACTTTTATGTTGTATTATAAGATATAACTGAACTCAATTTTCTAGCTCACCTAACCAAAGAGATTTTATTCATGTGTTTGATTTTGGTATACATGGGACTCTACACCATAAACATACAGGAGTTAATCTTTATCCAATTTAAAACCTTAACAATTTTGGATGAATTTATATTTGTTTTTTCTAGAAGATGTCAAATATAATTTCTATGTTTTTATTCTAATATATATTTTTATTTTTTAATATAAATGAACATTTACTCTATAGCAATTTTAAATTTACTTTTCTGATTTTAGTATTCCTTTGTGTTTTCTTTGTCGAAATTTTAACTGCACCAATATCACAATATGATATCTTAACTATCATATTAAGTTCTATTTTATTGTTGGTTGTGTTAATATATTATGATACTATATCTTGTCATTTTAAATATTTTTAGTTTAAATGGAGAGCTGAATTAAGTTTAAGAAGATATAATAAACTGTATATATAATTTTAACATATATATTTAAATTATAATGGTAATTAAATATTATCATTTAACTTTTTAAACAAAAAATATTTAAATTATAATATCAATTTAAAAAAATATGTAAAACATTGTTTATAATTTTAACAAAAATTAACTATATAAATGGATTACATTTTTTAATATTAATTTATGTAATAATATCTATCAATATTTTTTTTAACATACTATATTATATATACTTGTTATACATTATAATTATTGTGACAGATAAATATAAATTAAATTACTTAGTAAACATTAAAATTAAATAATTGTATTTAAATATTATTTATAATTTAAAGATAGGTGAGATCTTAAGGTGAGCAACTTATTTCATACATGGTTTTGTTTTTATCATTGAAAGATAGGAGAGAAACTGAGAGGAAGATAAAAATAATATATTACTAAACAAAATAATCATATAGGTTGATTAAGATATTGTTTTTCATAAATTAGAAAATAAACTAAAAAAAATGTTAAAATTAACTTTTATATAAACTAAAAGTTATCTTTTAAATCAATTAGTCTGCTTAATGTAATGAGATGTCTCAAATTTGAGTCTGAACATCTTACACAAAGCATACCAATTTTTTTTTTCACCAAACAAAGTGTAATTGGTTTTTTAGATGAAACTTTTTAGTATTTTGTATGTTTGAAATTCAAAATATTCTTAAATTACTGATTTGGATACAAGAGTCTTCACTTTTGTAGGTAAACTGTTATTATGCCCCTCAAAGTTGATTTAAAATAAATTTTTAATTATTTTGAAAATTCCAGATAATAACATATATTAAATAATTGAAATTGCACATTTTAAATATGATAGATTTTTTAATTCGAAATAAGTAACAAGCATTTAAACATTTCTTAAGATTTAATTATATTTTAATTTTAATATAGGGACATTTTAATATTTTCTTACAAACATTAGTTTATATATTTTTTTCACATCAATAAAACACTTATTTTTTTTTTCAACTCTCTTATCTAAAAGAATCTCACATTCAACTTTATTTTTTTATTATTTTTTTACACTCGTTTCACATCCTACTCTTTTAGGATATATCATAAGCTTTTGTGACCGTAGGCTTGAGAAGGGAGAAGAAGAGTGGTCACTTTTTAAAAATGATGACTTGATATTCATCTCTCCAATAATTGAAATGAATTACATAAAGCAATGATGAATCTTTCTAAAAATCTATTACATCACATAAGTAGTCAAGTGATGAAAACATATTACATAATTTACTAAAAGGCCAAGTCACAGAATACATAAGGTAATCATATGGTAAATATAATATACTTTTGTATTACAAACAGAGTGAATTTTTAAATTTTAGTCATATCTAATAAAGGGTTGTCTAATAATAACTGTCATACAATCATGTATAATGAATACAAGAAAAAAATAATAAATGAAATGGAAAAATTTAAAGAAGAAAGAGAAGATATTCAAGAAAAGAAGAGACAGAAAAGAAAAAGGAAGAAAATGAAGAAAGAAAAATAAAATATAAAACTATTCATATTACTTAAACTAGTGAAAATAGAGAAGGGTATATGATGAATATCACATAAAAAAAAAAAAAAAATGTATGAAAAAATTACACTGTACAACTCCATTATTGGTGCTGATAATTCACTACTTAATTATTGGAGATAAACTATTACTCAACCTCACATAAACACAAATAACAATATCACTTAATTTTCCTCCACACAAACATTAAGTGACTTATGACAGATAGAGATTTAACCCTTTTAAAAACAGAAAATACTATACAAAATTTTTAAGTACCAGAAAAAATATTCTTCAAATTATTTATATCTGTCTCAAATTGTTTACTGCATCCTCTTGTTGTTATATGATTTCTACAAAGAACAATTTTGCACTGTGTGGAAAGTTAATCACTCTTTTGAACTGAGCATGTTTAACACAGAGTCAAACCTACCCTCCATACAAAATGGGATTATTTCACAAGTCTAGTCCCAATTTCGCAAGAACAAGACAGGTGTACAACAGTTCCCTCAATTAACCGACACCTAGATGAAACCACGATGATCATGATGGACTGGTTCGTAAAATCTCATCTTTATAATTCTCTGTCCTCGTCACTCAAACTACACTGTCAATGGGACCCTTTCAGGTCACAAGCTCTGGTCCAGACCAAACATCATTGCATGCCTTTTGTTTCTTTCCCCATTTTCACTTCTGAAGGAAAGTTCACACCTTTCATCACACTCTCACTCTTTTCTTCACTTTGCACCAACCCTTCTGCTCACCCTCATTGATCTCTCGTTTTCTCCATCTGGGTCTCTCCAGTTTTCGCCGCAGCACTTGTTGCTCTGTTTTCACTGACCATGGCATCGATGGGTTCTGCACCCTTTCTCGTGGAGGCCAATGCCGACTCCACTTTGATGATGAGGATGCTTCACAACAGGAACCTCAAGCTTTCTTCGCCTAAGTTTGGCTCTTTGAGTGGTTCATCGTTTGGAAGAGGGCGGGGGCGTGGAAGGGTGAACCATATGTGTAGTAGGGGTTTGTTCTGTTTGGTGGAGAATAATGGGAGGATAAGAGCTTTGGGGAAGGGTTCTGGGATGAGTGAGGAGGCAGAGGAGATGCTTCAGGGCACAATTGAGAAGAGTAAGAAGGTTATTGCTTTGCAAAGGGAGCTGCTTCATCAGGTATCATTGTGTTGTGGAATGAGTGTGTTTTGTAAAGGGTCTAGGATTACACCTTTATGTTGTCCCCAGAAGGGTTTATGTTGGGACCATGCAATTGTTGATTTTTTTTTAGTTTATACTTTTTTTTAGACTACATGCATGCAAGATAGGAGTTTTGATTATGATTTTTGGTCTTTCTTTGTTAAAGCTCCTTGGTTACAATTGATCATGCTGGAGCATTGACAACTTTTTGCAGATTCACTCATTGTGGATCTTCCGCTTTTTTTATCTATTTTTGAGATTTTTGAATTTGGTCTGTGAGATCCTTGTGCTAATATATGCCAATTGGAGTTACTGTAACCAAGTTTGCTTGGGAGGTTTTGCATGCAGTTTGTCCTTTTTAGGATGAAGTGCTAAGGACTTAATATTAACTAGGTACAAGTGACAAAAATACGCTTAGACCAGTATAGACAATACCCCTCAAATCAAGTGAAGGGCATAATAGAGTGAGACTTTCATTTTTTTATAAAGTAAACAACTATGTGTTACTGCTTAAATTAGAACTTTCTTAAGCTGTTGGTCTGTTCCTCTTTTCTGTAATGCTTATCTTAATAACTTTACCCTTAAATGCAGGATGATGTTACTACTGACTATTGAATGCAAGAGATTCACTTCTGAAAGTTAATTAGTTTAAATTCAATTGGATGCCAAATAATAGAGAGGATTCAAATGAGACTGTTATTTGAATTGATTAAGCTGGTTATATATATATTCCTAATTATACATGTTTTTATGTCTCGTGTGTATTGGATTTTCATAATTTCTCTTAAAGGCTTGGATACTTTACTGATCCATATGTATTATCCTATCAATCAAGTATCCAAGAATCAATATCTGATTCATATCAGAGACATAAATCAAATTAAATTATCAGTGCTTCAGAGATTCTTACTATGTTAAGAGCACTTTTTAAAACTATTCATGTACCATTGGCCTGAATTTAGTTATAATAATTTATAAGAACATAATTATTAGTAATGAACTTATGGGTGAGTTCTTGGAGTGCTAAAGTTTCTTCGTTATGATGGTGGAGTTGATTGTACAACTTATAATTTGTTTGTGTGTGAGCATGCTTTGTTTGCTTTCTTATATGCTTTATTAACCGGACATATTATAAGCGTACATGTGGTGATATTAGCTTTTGTTTATTGTAGATTTCTGAAAGAAAGAAACTAATTGAGTCAATAAATACTGAAATGGAAATAGAAGAAAATAGTATTTCAGATGAGCACAGCAATAAATCCCTCTTAAGTACTATTGAGAACCAAAATGGTGGTGCTGTTTCAAACAATTACATCCAATCCAGTGAGAAGGAAATACCAGATGTCTCGATTTTAAGCATTGATCGTGGTTTTGATAAAGGTCAAGAGGAAGATGAGAAATTGTCTCTTGCTGAAAAGGCTTCAGCTATACAGGATTTTGATGAACTGTTGAAGCGCAATAGATATGAGACAATTGCCCCTGCTACCCTACCAATTGAAATCCCAAGTGGCGCCAAAACCACCAGTCATATTATTGAAATACTGGAAGGTATGAGTGAATCAAGTTTAGTTGAGGTTGTTGATGAAGCTGACAATGTTGAGAGTGAAGGTGAAAAACCCCCACCGTTGGCTGGGGACAATGCTATGAATGTTATATTGGCTGCAGTAGAATGTGCTCCCTGGTCAAAAACAGGTAACTAATATTGTTTTATGTAATGTTTTCTTTGATGAATGTAGGCAGCTGAACTCCTTTGTGATTTGTGACTAACACATATAGGCGTTATTGGAAGAAATTTGACGAAGTGGCTATTTTGGCAACGTGTTCACTAGCCTGATGATGCTTAAATAAAAGACAGAAAAATGAAAGACCTTTTTTTGGGGACAATATTTTCTTTTAAATTTCTATATTAATCTGTGCATCTTCTGTTTTGTCTTGCCGTAAATTACTAACTTATATCTGAACTAATAGGTGGGCTTGGAGATGTTGCTGGATCGTTACCTAAGGCTTTGGCTAGGCGTGGACACAGGGTTATGGTAAGATGCTACTTCCTTAGTGAACTAATAGAGCATCACTTAATTTGGGAAGAAAACTTGTTCTTTAGATATATTCATTGCTTGACAAATGTGTCAAATTGTCTTTTGAGATAGAAAATTTACATTATAGAAGAATCTCTATTAATAAGAAAAGAATAAAACTACAAATAAGAAATCTCTATGAAGTTTTGTCTCTTCCAAGAGCGCTTTCTAAGGAATTTGTATACTTATGTTTTTTTTTTTTTGGAATGAGTTGTTACAATATCTATGCACTTATTTATACTAGAATGCAAGCAACACAAGCGTTCCATTTTGAATGGCTAATATCAACTAAACCATTAAAGCAAGTAATGGATTATAATTATTTACTAAATATAGAAATTCAATGACCTCCTACAATCGAGATCACCTACATAATTTGAGTCATAAAACTTGCAATGTGATATTAACACCTCTATTCAATGCTAGTCCTCTGTCAGTATTTGAGCATATCCGCTTCAAAACTTGCCAATGAGCCTTACTTGGATTAGTCATATAACAAGTAACACTCACTACATTTGCCATATTTGGTCTAGTACAAATCATGACATACATCAAAATTTCAACTATATTGGACTAGGGCACTTAATATAGCTAGCTCTTTTGAGTTAAATATTATCTTCTAGCTTTTGGACCTTCTTTGATTCCCATACCAAGGACTTTTTTCGTTAACCCAAATCCTTCAACCCAAATTCAGCACTTAATTGTGCTTTCACTTTATTGAACTTAGTTGGGTACTTACATGCAACCAGCATATCATCAACAGAAAAAAGTAAGTAAATATAGGAGTTAGACAATTTCTTACATTGACTAAAGATATTACAAGCTAGAGTTACGAGGTTAAGTTAGTCTTCAAGTTTACTTTTTAAGATGATACTAAAGTCTATCTTAACAAGGTTTGTTGGACTTACTGCACACTTTGCTGTTGGGTCACTATTAGACCACTCACAAATATTTAATTACAGTCCTCAACTTAAAGAAGTGTATTGGAGATTTTACATCAATTAGATATATGACCAAATTACAGTATATAAGTAGATGAAAAACTCATCTTATAAACTAATTCTGGGATATTGAGTTGTACTTAATATTCACTTTATAAGACTTATGATAAACACAACTATCATACTCACTTCTTGTATACCCAATGTCAATCATAAATGCGTTGAATTATTTATACTATTGCCTAGGAGACTACTTTGACCCATACAAAGACTTCTTCAACAAACTTACGTGGTCTTGTTTCCTAGGTTTGATATATCCCTTTGGTTGTTGCAAATAAATCCTTTCCTCCAAATCATCATGGTCTTCACATCTAGTTGTTCTAACTTCGAGTCTTGCAGGTATGGATGGATGGATATAATCTAGAGTCGCTTGTGTTCTGTGAACTCGAATTCTAGATTTTACTCTGCATTGTTTTCAACGTAATGCTTGTAAAAATCTAGCTTTCCAATCCATTGTTCACTGAGCACGTCTTTCTTACTAAGCTCATCAATTTCATAATTGCGCCAATGGCCTAACTTCATACTAACTTCATATGCCATAAATTACTTAGGTCAAGATCATAAATATAAGTTACTACTACAAGATATATATAGTCCATTCTTCAACTTTCTTTTCATATGAAGGCACCAATAGAAATTCTTAGGATTCACCTTCAACTCCATACAAACAAGCAAAAGAGTTTAAATTGCTAAAAAAATTAAATTCTTGAAGAGTCGAGGCACTCACATCTCGTTGGTTAATGTGCTCAGGATATCATCAACCATCTTGATTTGCATTGTACCTTTGCCAACTATGCTACAACTACCATCATATTGAAATTGATAGGGACTTCATCAAAGATAATATTGACATGGGCCAAGTGGTTACAACTCATGTCCCTACATGATTTTAGATGACAAACATTTTCATTAAAGGACTTTCTCAGGGTAGATTCCGGGATCTTGTAGGTATGTTGGGAATGATTGATATTCATTTACCAACTTGAGAGTGTTGTAAATAGAACAGGATAAGAAATATTCTCAATATCTCCATAGTAATTAGGAAAAAAATTCTTCTGAATCTTTCTATTCAATTCACTATATTTTTATTTCCTTTTTAAATGTTTTGATTATTACAAATAGAGATGATGAGAATGTAATTTGTGTGATTGTTATCAATAAAATAATTCCTTATTTTCTTACATAGTTCAAGTGAAATAACAGCTGCTTGTTTCATGTATCATCAGATTATTGTTAGACACTTCAATGTATTCGAACTACCTTTTTATCAATACTCCCTTTGTCCTTTTTCTTTATTTTCACTTTCTTTGTAGGTTGTAGCACCTCGATATAGTAATTATGCTGAAGCACAAGAGGTTGGAGTACGGAAACAGTACAAAGTGGATGGCCAGGTTTGGAGCAGCAACTCTATTCTTGATCAGTTATAATTTGTTGCCTCTCCCTTGGTTTTGTAACAAACCATTGTTTTTGCTTTGCAGGACATGGAAGTAACATATTACCATGCTTTTATTGATGGTGTTGACTTTGTTTTTCTTGACAGTCCAAACTTTCGCCATTTACAGGATAGCATATATGGTGGAAACCGAATGGTAATAGTATGTTTTTGTTGAGTTGTAGCCCATCATTAAGTACTTCCATTGTCTTAAACGGTAATATTGCTCCTTTTCAAGGGGTAAAGTAGAAGGAGGGGGACCAAACCTGTCTTATTTTTTTATTTCTTTGTTTCCTATTAAAATTAAGATACAAAACACCAAAAGGCTGTGCTGTTCTGATTGAAGTTATTCTAGTAACTCCATCTTGCATTATCATATACTCAATACTGCTCAGTGACCTGTAACTATTTCTCTGCTCATATTAATTTCTTTTTGACTCAGTTCATGTCCTTTAATGGAACAGGATATTCTAAAACGCATGGTGCTGTTTTGCAAGGCAGCTGCTGAGGTACATGAACTAAATGATTTAGTGACTACATTGTTTTTGGGGATGCTAGGTTGACAGCTATCTGCCTAAAAATCTTTTTATCAGAATGCATATGCTATTTTTGTATGAAGTTAACCAAATGTATCCTTGTCCTTGATTTTTTATATACATGGTATGCTTCAGGCAACTTGGAAAATATCAATCTGCATTACATGGGGTGAAAAATAAATGTCAAAATAAGAAATGACTAGGGATACATTTGTAGTTCTAGGCAATGTGACTAACAAACTCTGGTATTGTAATGAAACAAAGAATCTTGCCATACTAAGTTTCCAATGATGACACTTGGACATCTCCATCTTCATTTGTCAGAGAATACTAATTTTGGATCTCTCGTCATTATCTCTTACAATCATTTTATGTATGCTTTCTTGCATCACTGGTTGGTTAATGGACATAACTGCCACAGGAAATATGTGAATATACCTTTAGAATTACTTAACCTTGCGGTCCCCAAGAAAGTTCTATGAAGTTCTTACCACATGATAAGGCCTATAAAGTAGGATGCTTGTGAGTAACCAATTTGATAGAATTATTCTCAAACACCAGAGTTGTTGACATAGTTTATCCAAATAATTTGTATCAACAGTCAAAAGTCTTTCTGCGGATATATTCTATATGAAATCCTTATAGTTGTCTATTTCCAATGGATAAATGATGTTGATGATTTTCAGGTTCCATGGCATGTTCCGTGTGGTGGTGTTTGCTATGGAGACGGAAATTTGGCCTTCATTGCAAATGATTGGCATACTGCATTGCTGCCCGTGTACCTGAAGGCATATTATCGTGACAATGGTTTAATGCAGTACACAAGATCTGTTCTTGTGATTCATAATATAGCACACCAGGTCCATTCTCTATCTATTTATATAGTTAATTACATATCTATTGTGTATTTGAGTGGAGTTAATCTTGGCCATACAACAAGCAGAGGCGAAATCCTGATCGCCTTCTATCCCAAGGTTAAAAATAGAAAAGTGATTTTTAATGAAAAAATGGCTTTGGATTAGTATCTTTATATGTGTCTGTCACTCTTCTGGACGGTTTATCCATTGTTAGGAGGTCCTCATTGAATAGAACGAATTACTTATATGATACTTAAGCCTTAGGTTCTACCAATTAATGGATTAGTCTTTTGGGTTGAGCTCTGTTCTTGTGCTCAACTCCCAACATATTTTCATATGTTTGCACTCCAACCTTCTAAGTATTATGTGAATGTGAGTATGCATGTATATGTCTTGATGATTAAGGTCAATGCAAGAAAATGTTTCCTCATCTGATGCATTTATGTTTGCTTCACTTATGGAATGTGGATTTTTGTATCTAAAAGCAATTAGTTTATCTTTAAACATGAAAAACTATATTCAAGACTAATCACTGAAGCTAATTTCATTTTCATAATTACAGGGTCGAGGCCCGCTTGATGAATTCCGTTACACGGATTTACCGGAGCACTACATAGACCTTTTCAGGTTATATGACCCTGTTGGAGGTGAGCACCTGAATATCTTTGCAGCCGGTATAAAGGCAGCGGACCGGATTGTCACTGTGAGTCATGGATATGCATGGGAGATCAAAACTTCTGAAGGTGGTTGGGGTTTGCATGGGATCATAAATGAGAATGACTGGAAACTGAGGGGAATTGTCAATGGAATTGATACCAAAGATTGGAACCCCAAGTTTGATGTTCACTTGAAGTCAGATGGATACACTAACTACTCCATTGAGACCCTGCAAAGTGGCAAGCGTCAATGCAAAGCGGCGTTGCAAAAGGAGCTCGGTTTGCCGGTTCGAGAGGATGTTCCGTTGATCGGATTCATCGGAAGGCTGGATCATCAGAAAGGCATTGATCTCATAGCTGAAGCAATTCCATGGATGATGGGCCAGGATGTGCAACTTGCCATGCTGGGAACTGGAAGGCCTGACTTGGAAGATATGCTTAAGCATGTTGAGTCCCAACACAGAGACAAAATCAAAGGATGGATTGGCTTTTCTGTGAAGATGGCTCACAGGATAACAGCAGGAGCAGACATATTGCTCATGCCATCAAGATTTGAGCCATGTGGGTTGAATCAACTCTATGCCATGAACTATGGAACAATCCCAGTTGTACATGCTGTGGGTGGACTGAGGGATACTGTCACCCCTTTTAATCCATTTGAAGAGTCTGGCCTTGGATGGACATTTGACAGTGCAGAAACTTATAAGCTAATAAATGCATTAGGGAACTGCTTGTTGACCTTTAGGCAGTTTAAGCAGAGTTGGGAAGGGCTACAAAAGCGTGGAATGATGCAGGATCTCAGTTGGGACCATGCTGCTGAGCAGTATGAGGAGGTCCTTGTTGCTGCCAAGTACCAATGGTAAAAATCTTGGCTTCTACTCTACCATGCAGACTCATCAATATGAGTGCATTCAGGTTGCTGAGTTATATCATGGTCTGTGCAAGGGAAAGACTCAGGGCATTGTGGCCAAGTTGTTACAACTTTCTTGATGCAGGTCCGGAGGAACATTTTTGCCCCTACATTAAGGTTTATGTAATAGTCACTTGTTATATATGTCATCTCTTGCATGTAGCTAGAAAGTTGATCAAACAAAATATGAAATAAGGTTAGAATCTTTATTGTTCTTTTTTAATAAAGAAAGAAAAAACAAAGAATAGAGTATTAGCCCTTTAGATAGATGAATTCTGTACCTTTCAATGTTTTGCAGTGATGTGTCTAGAACTATATGCATAGCAGTAGCAAAATATGTCGATGCTTAATTTTAGAATTAAAATAGTGTGCCTTTTCCTTTTTTGTTCTAATGCATAGCTAAACCTGTGGTCTTTATAAAAAGGTATGGATATATATTTGATCATGCATCTTTTCACTCTTTCTAGTACATTCAAAATGAAAATGACATTATGTAATTATAGCATCACAACAGTTCAAAGTGAATGATTGAACGAAGTACACAAAAGGCTATATGCCAATATATACGCCAATGGAGTAGCTGAAGTTTTATCAGTTTCTATATATTATAAATATATTTGCTGAAAGTTGTATATAAAAAGTAAAAAACATCTAATATATTTGATCTTCCAACCACCATCTTGTCCAATATATTTGTCCTGTTTGGTGTCTAGATTTATTATGACATTTTTAAACTATTACTCTTAGATTCTATATGCAAATTTCTTGACTGCTATATTCTCATGATTTCACATGAAAATAACACTTTTCAACAATGCAACAGCTTCATCTAGTTGGCCCTTTAAACATTCACAATTCATTTTGATTTCATATGATCTCTTCCAACTATTTTCTGATCATCCTTATAGCTAATAAGATAGTTTAGATGTATTTTTAAGATGAAAAGATGTATTAAACAAATTAGCTATATCAATATTTTGTTCATAAACTCCTCACAGGAAAAAGTATAACAGAAAACTCCAAATAATATTTTAATTTTAAATCAAATAAATAACTTCTTAAATCTTAGTAATTAGATCGTATTTTTATTTTAACCTAACAAAATCTTAAAATTTGAAGCATAAAATTTCTAAAAAACTATTTGTTCAAATTCAAATAAATATTCATAAATATGTTTTCAAGTGACAGCTGGGAATATCAGCATTCCTTCTGACATCTGTTCAAACATTTCTCCTGCCTCTTTCCTTTAACACAGACAGTTGCCATATGCAACAGTTATTACATCCAACATATAACATTTGTAAAATATAACATAAAATTTTGTCGCACTTGTTTGACTTTATTTGTTTAAATCTAATATTTATCTTACATAATTTTTCCTTTTTAAGTGACAGCCATTTTAAATCATGTTTATCTATCTTAATAAGCATTAAATGGGTAATCTATTTAATCTCCATGACAAAAGAGATACACAATTTCAACATAACATGTTATAAACAAAGCCATGAACGTGTTTTTCATGTTCTAAAGAAACTAGTCTTACACAGTCAATGGTGAAAAAATGAAAAAAAAAAAAAAAGGAGTGACACAGTCCCCTTAATGCAAATGTGACCACCCTAAACCACTCTAATTTTTTAGTTATAATATTTAATAATAGTTCATACTTTTTTTTTTTTAATTTTAAAGAATGCAACAAGCACAAAAAGAACTGTGTTTGGCATAGTGGTTGTGGTAAGTTTTCAATCTTCTCAATATCTTGATGGAAAGGCAAAAATTTAGAAACTTGAACATATTAGGACCAATTTTAAATATAATCAAAATACAAAGCCTCGTTTTATTTTGTTCTCCTTTTTAAGTTCTTAAGTCTGGGATTGTGTACTGATAATCATTAAAAGGTGGAGAGTTGCACCCCTCACTTTTGTAAATTTATAATTAAATGTATTAAGTATTTTTCTTTTGTTTCATTTTTTATTTTTTTTTTTATTTTTGGCATCCTCTCAATCTATACATTAATATGAGTGTAAAATATTTATAAATTGGATCATTTAAGTTGTTATAAACTTATTACTTAAAAATTATTAACCAAAAATCAAATTTTAAAAAATATCTCCACATCTATTGAATTATCACTGCCAAATCCTTCAATATTATTCTTAGTCTCCCTTTTCTCTTCTTTATGCATGCTCAAATCACTAATATGTTTTCTATCACATTTTTTCTCAAATACTACATCAACCACTCCCAACATGTGATCATTTTGTACCTTGTTTTTTTTCTTATATATATAACTAAGACATTCATTTTAACACTCTCATTTCTGTGACTCTAACCTTTCTAGAAAGGAAAAACAAAATATAAAGAAGGAATTAGTTAAATTGAAGGCTTAAGTTTATGAATAGATTTTTCTCTTGGTCAGAATATTTTGGTGCCTCATCTTAACCTATTTGTATGAATATCCGTCTTGGTGTTGTTTTGCCTTGTATCTATCTATTCATAGGTTATAATTTAATCAAAAGAAATTATTTATAGAAATTTTGCTTTGATTTCACCGAGACCATTGCAATGCTAGGGCTAATTTGTATGACCATTTATTATACAAATACTATTTTGACGGCTTTGACCTATAGTTGTCTCTTGATATATGGAGTTAAAAGACTCATTGAAATGTTGACGTTTCTTGATACAAAGCTGTGAGCACCTGAAGAAATTTTTGGTGCCATGTCTATTGTATAAAACAAGAAAAACCAAGATAGTGTTGAAATGTGTTTTAATATTAATATTGCATAGTTAGATAATAATTTTATAAGATAGAAACAACTTTTTATAAGGATTGTGTAGGAATAGATACACCGTATGTAACTTTAAGTTCAACAGATTTACTCGTTTAAATACGTTTTTCCAAATCCTGATTTTATAAAAACTTTTTTATATTAGTACAAATAAATAACATGTAATATAAAAGAGACAAAGAGACTGAAAAATATACGAGATATTTTATATTGGTTCTTCTGATAAAATATATTATATTCAATTCTTAACCAACATAATTTTACTAAGCACACTAATGTTGTGAAGTAAAAACGATTATTCTTTGAACTTGCGGTCACTATTAATTAACCTTTTCGAGTATTTTTTAAAGTCTTTGTCACTTTTAACTAACTCTTTGAATATTTTTTGGACCTTATCACTCTTGACTAAAACGAGTATTCTTTAAATGATAGCTACTCTTGACTAAGATAAAAAAATTATATGAATGGTGATCTACATATCATAGAATTGTTGTTCACTAGAGAAAAATATCGTCTTTCCATGTATACAAGATTTATGTACTTTCTTCTAATTTGCTAAATGAACAAAAACAATGTTTTACGAGGAGCTAAAATTTGAGCAACAACAACGTTATCTCTCTCTTGCATTCTTCTTGATGAATGACTTAAATAATCAATGAAGAATATAGTTGTTATAAATCCACTTTTGGCCATTGAGTAAGTATAGCTCACTTGAATGTCTTTGATACATTGGATGAACTTCATTGTGAATAATACATTAAATGCCGCATGCAACATTAATTATTATTTTCTTCTTCTTTACGTAACATATCAGTACCTTGATATAGTTATCTCTTCTTGAAGAATATGCCTTTACTTGAATTTGTCTAAACCTCATAGCCACATAAAAGGTAGTCATCCGTAGTACAAGACAGATATTACAAGACAAAAGTTTAAGCATTCAATTAAATTTTCTAGAACAGAATACAAGAAAAGAAAAAGATCCTTTGGTGTTGCTTGAGAGAGTTTGGTTTGCTGAATCACCCATCACTAAAACAGTCATTCCTTGACTCTAAATAACAACCTTGGACAGTTTCTTTCCGATGAGAAATGAGGGTCACAACCTCATGGTAGTGTTAGGGGATTATTCTAGTTTCTTAAACCATGGATTAACACTAGGGCAGGAAAGAAGCCCACAAAATGGTCCTTTAGGTGATACCTAATCAATTGCGAATTTCATATCAGGTTTGATCATTCTCTATAACTTCAATTCAGCATTCACAGCAACAGTTTCATGCTGCAGAATGTTTGTCCAACATATTTATATGATGGAAACAATACAACTATATTAAGCTAAAATGGATTGGTCTATCTTGACTTTTCTAATAATTTAAATGGCCATATCAGTTTTTTAACTTCTAATTAGTTCTACCAATCAATTGTTTGTGTGGGGAAAAGATACTGGATTACATGATTACTAAAAAGAATTAGCAGGTTAAAAGAAGAAGAAATCCTAACCAGCTTTGGTGGGTCTCAAGCACCCAGGACAAACAAAATATGACACAAAGCATTGCAGTAACAGATGGATTGGTCTTTGGTGACACAGTTTTTTGAAGAAGTAATCTGAACTTGGATGTGAATTATGATGGACCTAAAGTAAAAGATGCTGCAAAAGAAGGTCTAGCTAGTCAGTTGTTGATGGTACAAGTGCCAAGTGTTCAAATAAAAGCTAGTATTTCACCCTAAGAAATTCTTTATTGTTAGGAAAAATTTACATGATGCCTTCTAAATTAAGTGAGATCAGTAACAACTGCGTCATGTAGTGGAATTCAAAAGAGCTTTGCTAAATAGCAGAGACTGAAGAGTGAGTTGAAAATAGTATTTTAAAGTGTATTGGCAGCATTTCTCATGTTTAAGCAGATGGAGATTTATGAATTTCAGTAAAGAGATATCTAATTAAAGAAAGTCTGAGAAGTCTCCACTTAAAAGATATCTTGTTAGAGTTTTCTCTGGGATTTTTGCCTCTTCCACCTAAAATGTTTTAGTTATTTGCAATAAAACAGAGAAAATATACAATTGGAGAACTAAGAGAACATAACTTAATCGCAGAAGATACCACCATTCAACCAGGACTCAGACTAGAAAACTGCAAATGAGAAATTGTTAATTTCGGCGAGTGAGACAGATTGAGAGTATTCAAGTTGATAATTTAAAATTTGGTTTGTTCAGCATTATAACTGAACATGAGTTCATATACACCAAAGGAAAATGTAGAAATAGAAATCAAAAGTTGGTTCAATGCACACAGATGAACATCTTACCAACATCGCTGTTCAAATTGTCACTATTTTGCATGTTCTCCCCCATATACTCATCAAAAGTAGAAAAGAATCGCCTGTTCAATAACTTTGATTTAAAGTTATTGCAAATAAAAAAAAGATCAAAGTCATGATAGTGATAGTCTAGCACATCTGCATGCAGGAAATGAATGGTCAAATGCAATCACAAAAATTTATTACAAACAATTTGTGTATATCTGTGTCTTACAAAAGTAGATTAGAATCATACTAACTAAAAATTAAGCATGGCTTCCAGCAGTGACACAAAATGCTATGGTAACAGATAGAAATATAAATCAAGTGGATTCAAAAAAAATTTTGTTCTGTTTATACAAACAGATAACATGATGAATAATTTAGAACAAGATGCAACTGGCTAAGTAAAAGTCTGATAAACGTACACAACATAACAATATACAAAAGGAGACATTCACAAAGTAAAAAATAATTCTAAAATTTATCACCCAACTTGTTTAGTATATTTAAGTTTCTGACGAAAGAATTCAAACAAAACCAAAACTTTCTTCTACCTGAATAAAAAGATGCCATGTGCTTGAGGTTGAACAGTCTATTCCACAGTTAACATTCCAGACATCTTCTGCTATAAGAGTCTGCCTACAATCACAACACAGGGCAATGAAAATAGGGAAAACCTTCCCTCCCTGTTCAGCAGTACATTCAAAAAACAAAAAAACAAAACATTAACCTTTAAATGAATTTTTTCAAGATTGGAACAAACTCAGGCAAAACCCAGATATAAGTTCAGAACATCAAACTTAATCTATCATAATCTGCAGCACATAGCAAGATTGAGAACTTATCATCACAGAAACACACAACATAACAATAACCACAAGAGACTAAAATTCAAAACCATGATGCAAAATCTTCTCAGAACTATATAAATCTTGAGAACTCAAGAAGTAAATTAAAATAAAAATATTTTTTCATATTTCCAGGTATAACCAACTAACTGTGTATGACCCATAGTTCCTTACAACTTATTGCCAAGGGGCTTATTTAAAGACATCCTAAACTCCTACTAGATCAATGAACACAAGGACAAGTACACATTCTCTATTTCATCCAATTATCCTTCTCCTTCCTTCCAATAAATCAAACAGTATTGTTCCAGCTGCTGCTACTTCTTGATCTTTCGATGCTTCCTAGGTCCCGGCACCTCTAACCTTCCAACAGAACACCCACACCTTGCTCGGAGCACAAGAACAGCCCTTCCATTAGGTGGTGCCATCTTCTTGAGCTCAGCCTCCAGCTCCCTATGGTGATCACGCGGCAACTCAAAGAGACCTTTCTTCACTCCACCACTACCACCACTATCTTTGGCTGAATTTGTCGAGGAAGAAGCGGAATTCTTCACACAATCTTCAGTCTCCAACTGAATGTCAAACTCAGCAGCCTTCCTCAGACCCTTGCAATTGGGATTCCCACACCTCCTAGTGGTGCAAGCCACCACACCCCACGTGGCCAATGCAGCACACACAACACTCAACCCTATGGAAACATAGATCCAAGGTGCCACCGAAACCTCTTCCTTAACCAAAAACACAACAACCTTAACCCCGTCATAGCACTTTGTCACCAAAAATTCCAAGTAAGGGAAGAACAGAAAGCCACAGGCACAAACAACAGCAATGAACATCACAACATCAACCATGGCCGATCGTGATCGATCACAAGGTGGAATCTGAAGGGAATTCGATGACGCTGCCGATGAAGAACTGGGGGTTCTCCGATTCTTCTGAAGATGATTGATTTGCCTCGATTTCGAACCAATATCCGCAGAACAAATTGAATTCGCCATGGGAGATGATTGATCAACGGACTTGCAGATAGAGATTGAACTATGGAAATAGACCATTTCAAAAAAGGACACAAAATCTTGAATCGGAAATAGCCTGATTATTTCCTCTTTTCCTTTTTCAGATCAACCCCGCAATTATTTGAGCCGAATCGGATCGACCCACCTCGCCAAAAGTCCAAAAGAGTGCAACTTTGGCACGGAGAAGATCGAAACCTGTCGGTGGCCAAACGGGTCGAAATTCACAAAAAGATCATTTTTTAAAAAAATTTCTTAAATTTTGTATGAAGGGTAATGAAATTGAATATGTGATTATCCAAAAGAGAGTGTTGAAGAAAAAAAAAAATGAAAGTT
>Ga0209700_102051_pt1 | contig 41533 bp, 20 predicted proteins | sample SiratroredBW_FD_187528 | JGI IMG/M metagenome (GOLD analysis project Ga0209700, IMG submission 187528) | Root nodule microbial communities of legume samples collected from California, USA - Siratro red BW (SPAdes) (version 2) | ecosystem: Host-associated > Plants > Roots > Nodule | place: USA...
AAAAAAATTTTAAGGAAAAAAAAAAAAAAAAAACAGACACAAATTGTTCTTTACATGATGTCCTCAATCAAGCAATATATCTATATTATTCCTCGAAAACAAATTTCCATCTCTCGTCTATAATTATTATCTTTTAAGTAATATATCTGCAATATTGTTCACTCCATTTTTCAAATTCTATTTTTTTTAAATATTTCTTTAGATAATTATAAGTGTGAGTATATTCAATACATACTTCACTGAAATTTAGGTAAGGTTAATCTTCCAAACATTTATGTAAGGAGGAAAAGAATCTCCATATAAGGAGTTTATCCATTAAATAAGGTGAAGTAAGAAGATTTTTTTTATTCTTCTAGTCCATAGTGAATCACTAGATAGTGTGTATTTACCAAGTTTTTCAAACCATAAGATTCAACGCATTATTATGATTTCAAGTGAGTGTTTCTTATATTAATATTTGATGTTGACTTGCTTTTTTTGTTTTTTTTTTTTTATCGAGCATGACAATACATTAGCCTTGTCGATTTGTAGTCTAAAAGCATGTGTAGTGTTGGATTTGTCAAAATAATCAACCAAATTTTTCACAATATGAAAATAATTTTGTAATAAGATAATTTTGTATTATACTCATTATTTAAATTATGAATCACTTTGACACTTAAATTACTTTACCTTCATTTTTTTTTGGCAAACTTTATCTTAACATTAGGAGTTTCAAACTTAGTTTGGTTGTTACAAGTCTAGAAGTGAGACCAGAATGCTTATTCTAGGATAATGTTCAATTCTTTAAAGAATAATATGACTTCACTTCTTCTTCTTTTTTATGTGAAAAGTCATTGACACTTAGGTCACTATTTGTTGCTCAGAGGAAGTTTGACAAGGAAGTTGGCAAGGAACAACACTTTCATAGGTCCTCAAATTTTAAAATGTACTTCAAATTTTAACACCTTAATGGATCATATTGTTACTTGTAAAAAACGGGTAAAATACATAAGAAGGTATAGTTAAATTTTATATTTAAACATTTTTCTAATAGTTTAAAAGATCAACGTCCGATAGATAGTTTGACGAAGTTTTAATTTAATAAGCTCACTGTTAAGATTTTTTCTTAAATTTTGTTTGTCAAAGCAAAATCAAACAAATCTTATATTTGATTTTGATTATGAGCTTACGAACAAAGTATAAAAAAATGATTTATAAGCATAAGATCTCAATACACATAAATATTTTGTCTGACGAATAATATTTTGCTTATATGACTTCATCTAATAAATTCTTGTTCAGACAAATAATAACATTTCGAAAATTTTGTATATATATATATATATATATGTATTTACCTTTTATATTATTTACAAAAGCTGTCTGTATAAATAGCAAATGATTTATAATTTCTTGATTTAAACATATTAAAATATTTTGAAATTTATTTTACCTTTTATATTATTTATAAAAGAAAATTCTGGATTTTTCACATTCTTAGTATCATATTAAAAATCAAATAAGACAATTGTTTCTTTTCCTTATTATGGACCAAACCAATCAGAGGAACTTATTCTATAACATGCGTTAAAGTATTTTTTGTTTTGAATAATTTAAAGGCTTTAATAAAAATTTTGCATATATATATATATATATATATATGTGTGTGTAAACTTTAGAATAAGATAAGACCAAAGGAAAAAACATTAACGCTTAGATAAAACCACGTTTACAAATTAGGTGCCAATTCATTCATGTTTGTGTCATTTAATGTGATGTCAACATTCCCTCATGCATTGCAACTCCTGTGATTAAGAAGATTGAAACATTCCCTATATAAATGGACCCAGAAGGATACCAAAAAACTAGAAAAAAAACTTTCCTCACAAAATAACATCCTCTCACAGTTCACTTAATTGCTTAACCAGATCTTTCACTTTTCCACTTTTCCAGGACAATCTGATAAGTACCAATTTTGAATATTTTTTATCATGAAAAAACTTGAGTATTTGTGGGTGTGAGTTTAAGTATTCTTTAAAATAATAATTATTGAGTTTTTGGATCTAAATTTAGATTTGAATCCGAATTAAAAAAAATGATTTGATCTTAATTATTGTGAAATTTTAAGTATAAAAGAATGAAGAAAATGAGAGATTGAAAGATTCATAAAGAAAAAAAAATAAAAAAGTTTTAAATAAAAAAAAAGTTCAAACGAAAAGTTACTCAACCTAGGCCCGTTTTAAAAGGGTGATTTTAGTTTTTCTAAGGTATCTAGACTAGGAGGAACGAGAGCAGCCGTCAAAGACAAAAACAATTCATCAATTCTTCTTCTTCTCTGACAATCTTTCTTTCTTTGGATTGTAATGGCTACCATGAGTAGCTAATTCTTTGTCTTTGGGATTGAATGTAATCTTTTGAACTCATTTGTATTTTGGTGATTTTTATATATAATATTCAATTTCTACCCAATTGGTATTTTCATATTTTCATCTTGTGCTTAATGCTAGATTTATCTGATCAATAGAGTCTTGATTTTGATTCTTGAATTTAACTGGAAGTACTTTTAAGTTTCTTACCTAGATGAAAATACTCAATATTGGAATGCTAGGGATAGGTTTCGATATATTGATTGCGTATAACATTTGTTCTTAATGTTGGGTAATTTACTAAATAGCTGAGGATCAGTGATTAGGAAATTTCCTTATAAATTTCATGTCAGAGAAATCTGTGTGAATGATTCTTATAAAATATTGCATGTTTTTATCAAATCCAAAATATGAATGAGGGAGATAAATGAAGTTTAATCCCAGAATTCTTCTAGATCTTTTTAAAACCTTTTGATATTCGTTAATTTATTTTGCAATTGTTCTTTTATGTTCTTTTGTTATTTAAATCAAATCATTATCAAATCATCCTGAAAAATTTATTTGCTTAGTGAGTAGTGGAAACTGAGATTTTTAAGCAAAATTGTTCTTTGTGGAATTGACATTCGTACTTTAAAATCTATATTACTTTTGACTCAGTACATTTGTCGAAAAAGGTCAACACAATCTTTCACAACAAGGTAAGGGGAAAAGAGATGTACTGTTTTTACCTTCTATTTCTTAAAATATTTTTATAGTGACGTACCCCAAGACTCACGTTATTTTTTTTTCTAATTATATTTCATGTTGATACTGGTTCTCAAATATGATTTATCTGATTTTTATTTCACACTCATGATCATGATCATGATGTGGTTTAATGGATACAGTTTGCAACTAGAGGAACTTGTTCCTTGAGGTTTCAAATGAGCAAGAGATTGTGTGTTATTAGAGGGAGGTTGATATTAATTGCTCATTTATCATCCAGACTATTCACTACTGGTGTATTTCAAGCTAACTAACTATATGATGAGTTATTGTGATTTTATTGTGAATAAATTGGAAGTAACATTTTAAGTTTTTTTTTAAATGAAATTTGTATATAAAGACTGTATATCTCACTTTTTCTCTTTATTTTACTATTAATATGAACCTATAATATAAAATAACGGCTGCACCCACTGTATATCTCACTTTTTCTCTTTATTTTACTATTAATATGAACCTATAATATAAAATAATCGCTGCACCCAATCCTGCGACACCTTTCACAACAAATGTAGTAGCTTTCTTTTCTGGACATGAACAGAGGAGGACTGATGTTGTGGAAGGATTCATGGCAGAGCTCACACCATATTTACTTTTGTGAACTTTGAAGATGTGTCCCTTATACTGGACGAACTGGTAGTGGTGACTTTTGACATGCCACCATATTTACTTTTGTAAACTTTGAAGATGTATCCCTTATACTGGACGGACTGGTAGTGGTTACTTTTGGTATGCCACTTTGCTCTCAAAATAATCCCATCATCAATATGTTTATGTCACTTACGTGATGAAGATGCAAAAGTAATAATAATAGATTTTGTATAATATGTAAAACTTTTGTAGAAGATACGTATAATAGATGATATATAAATAAAATAAATAAATACTGTAAAATGTGTAATTATGTTGTAAAATAACTAATGGAAATAAAGAAACTTCTGTTTACATTATGTTAATAGTCATATCTTTGATGAAGGGTATGTATTTTATTTCTTAAAAAAAGAATAAATAAAAATAAAAATTTATGACTATTTCTGTTATTTTTTTAAATTTTGTTGTAAATATTTTTTTCATAAAATATACTTTAAATTTACAACAGATTTATGGATTGGAGAGTAATCATGTAGGAAATTTCATTTTTTAATTAGAATGATGATTATATATATATATATATATATATATATATATATATATATATATATATATATATATATATATATTTCTAAGTAACAAAATTTAGTTATGATAAATGCAAAGATATTTTAAATTTCAAATAATAATTACTTTTGTATGTGACCTCCTACCAAATTAAAACAACAAAAATTGGAGAAATAAACTTAATGTTGTACAAGTATTTAAATAATCTCAATATTATTTTTATTTTAAAAGGAATATATGTATAAAACCACTGTCAAGTTTTAATAAGAGGATATATATTTACTTTGTTTTGAACTTGATTAATGAATATATAATACAAATAATAATAATTTTTTTGTATTCAGTTACAATAATAATTTATATTAAATAAAAATTTTATGATTCTTTTATCAAAATTTTCATAGTAAATTTCCGTTCACACACTTCTTTGTACAGAAATGTCCATTTTAATGTCATTTTAATTATAGTAAAGAAATGATAATTAAAAAAAACAAAAAAATGTTTTTATAATTGATAAAATTTTGATATAATAGAAAATCACTCTCTTATAATGGAAGAATTGAAATTTTTATAAGAAAAATAATTTTTTTTTTATTTCTTATAACTTTATTTGAAGCTTTCATATTTCTCTTACCATTCACATTCATATCGTATGTGAGAATTCACTCATTTTCTTTATAATAAAAAGATAGAAATTTCATCACCCAATTTGATGAAATTAATTCTCTTTATATTAAGTATTATATTAAAAATTTATGAGATAACATTTAATGTTTAAAAGATTGAGGCTTTTTTTGTATGTTTCATCCAATAAGTCATATTCTATGCATATAATATGCTTTCGCCAAATTCAGTCAAGGAATGAATCTTTACACTGAATTTTATACTATTAATAATAATAATAAGGGACGCCACACACATAGTCAGTAGCATTTTATTATACACGTCAAACAGTTAAATGTTTTACATTTATAGAGAATGTTTATTTTGTTCGTATGTTATGAGAGTATCTTGTAATAAAGTGTCAAACATCAAATATCTCTTGAAGAATGTGTGAAAATCTACTCCAAGCAAACAACTTCTCTAAAAGAGCATATGTCAATTTTGTGAAAACCTCCAATTTGAAAAAAAAAAAAAAACTACCTAACCTAAGCACTTGATAAGTCATGTTGTATATCCAAGAATTATGTAAAGAAGATATATTCATTTAATGTTGCATGAACAACATTTAATGCATATTCAAGCAGAGCGATGTAAGATCAAAAAGAAAACTTTGCAAGAACTCACAACGATTCCAAAAATGTTTGCAACGACTCTTTTCTTCTCAACAACTATATATAAAAGATCTTTTAATGAAGAAAGGTCAAACATAATGACGATAATTATAACAAAGATCTTGTAACCTTTAGCAATTCTTAAGCCTTAGTTTGTGAGCAAGAACATTATTGTGTTCGTTAAAAGAGTACTTTTAATCTTGTATTTGTCCTAGAATAATAACCTTTCTAATTATCAAAGTTGTGATTGTTTAAATCACACACTTTGTGTAAATAAAATATTTAGCTAGGAGTGATTACGTGTTCAAAGACTACTTAGTGTTTAGTTAGGAGTCATTGATATTTAAATAATACTCTGCGTTTAGTAGCTAAGAGTGGCTAGGATTCAAAGAATATTTGTTTTGTATATTGCAGTGTTGATTTGCTGGTAATTTCACAATTTACATTTCCATATAAGAAAAAAAATTACATTACACTTAAGTTGTTGCCAAAAATACCATCTAATCTGTTTGATTTAACACTAGACTATCTAGTTTGTTTGTCTACACTTTGACCGTCTAGTTTGTTTGTTTACACTAGACAATATAGTTTATATTTTTACACTAGATTGTTTAGTCTTTTTGTTTATACTAAACCGTCTAGTTTATTTGTTTAACACCACCGATTATTATGTTTGTGTACACTAGACCGTCTAGTTTATTTGTGTATGCTATCCATATGTTTACATTAGATTGTCTAATCTGTTTGTTTACAGTAGACTATTTAGTTGGTTTGTTTACACTAAATCATCTAATTTAATTGTTTACAATAGGTCGTCTAGTTTATTTGTTTATATTATATCGTCTAATCTGATTGTTTACACTAGATTGTTTAGTCTATTTGCGTATACTAGACTGAGCATGTAGTTTGTTTGTTTGTTTACACTAGATCATCTAATCTATTCATATACACTAGACCTTCTAGTTTACACTAGACATTTTTTTCAATAAAATGGTTACCACAATAGGGCGTATTCTTCTCATCAATTACACCAACTAATCTCATTTAAAAAAAACATTAAACCCTAATTAAACCATCAAAAAATTAAAAAATAACACACTACATAATCCATGCAGATGAAACATGTTATTATCAAATATTTAATGTTAGAATCGCAAAATCCATTAAACCCTATTAAACAACAAAGTATAAAAGCATGAATATAGTCTGACTATAAGACAAATGAAAATATACACAACATATCATGTAAAACACAAGTGTTTTGTCTGATAGACAATACAATATTATGTAGTCCTTGATTCATCTAATAAACGAAGTCTTGCTCACGTTATAAAAACACAGTATTGAACTAATGTTGTACCTCACAAAGTTATTCCACAAGCTTATTTTGTGTTATATGGAATTTTTTTCATCTTATGTTTCCTAAGATAATCCTCAAAGGCCCTTATCATCATTAAGGACCTCTTACAGCATGAGTTAAAATGTTATGTGTCAACAACTCCCTATCATGCGCCTTTTGTCAACTCACTTTTTTGGGTGAAAGCTCTTTACACTAGTCCTCATAAGTCATGCTGGTTATTGAGATATTGCTTAAAGAAAAGAAAAATATTTAATGCATGCATGAAAAGCATTTAACATAACTTAAAGTTCACACATGATTAGATGCAAGAAGATGGTTTTTCTAAGCTGAAGCTGGTTAGCGACCAAAAAATGATTTGTAACGACTTTTTTTTCTTCACCATATATAAAGTTATCTTTCAAGAAGAAAAGTATAAGAACAAATATTTGAAATATTGAAACATTGCAAAAAATATTTGTGCTCAAATCCTTTTGTGTCCTAAAGCTTTGTAAGAATATTGTTTATATTTATCCAACAATCTAGAAGAGTGATATTATCTATATTCATTGTAAAACACTACCTCTCTTTCTAGTGAGAAAAACATATGATCTCTTATATCACACCTTTATAAAACCTTTGTGTTTTTAGTTAAGAGTTGTTTCATTCCAAAGAATACTCAATTTTAGAGAAAAAGTAGTTGTGTTCTAAAAAATACTCAGTCTTAATTAAGAGTGATTGTTGTTCCAAACAGTACTCTAGGTTGTTTAGCCAAGAGTGGTTGAAATTCGAGTAATACTCAGGTTGTTAGTCAGAAGTGTTGAGTTCCAAAAAAAGTACTTATATTGTTTAGCTGAGAGTGATGGATGTCCAAAAAAATAATCAATTTGTATCTTTATAGCATTAGTCTACTTAGTAAAACGTGATCAATTGATCAAAAATTGAATGTAATATACTCTTACATATGGACCAGTATAAAAATATCAAAAGTAAATATTTTTCTTCTTGAACTAGTTTACTTTGTATGTTATTAAAATTGAACTAATTAAATAAGGATGAATTTTATAAACTATGTTTTTTGAGTCTTTAACAAAATGTTTGTCAATTTAAAATTTTGCATCTTACCGAACTTCGTCAAATGATTTATTACAAAAATTTTCATAAGTTTTAATATACAATTCAACCCTTCATGGTTATATATTTGACTTATTTTTTACACACATTTTTTTTCAAAATTATCAAATATAAAGAAAGAAATAATAATTACATAAACCTCGAAACAAAACATCAAAGAGTTTGAACACTTAAAAGTGAAAAATAAATAATAAGAAAATATTAAAAAAAAACAATAATCACATAAGTTATTTAAAAACTATTTGATTCAAGAAAATTTAGGTTTTTATTTCTTAAAATATAATACACCATTAAAATGAAACTATAAAAAATATATATATATATATATATATATATATATATATATATATATATATATATATATATATATATATATAACCAAAATTGTTATAAGAGAAAAAATATCTTGGATATTTTAGTTAACTTTTTAGACACCGAACAAATAGAATAGTTGAGAGAGAATAAAAAGTTGTATAATAAAAGAAAGAAAGAAAAAGATTTTAAATGAAAAAAAATTAAAAACTAAAGAAAATAGTGAAAATAATTTTTTTGAGTTATCTACTAAATTATATATATATATATATATATATATATATATATATATATATATATATATATTTAACAATTTAAAACGGAAACTAGGTGAAAAACAACACAAATATAAAGACAGATATCAAGTAGAACAAATATGAACATACATATCTTCATCCCTATCTAATTTAAAAAATTGAACATCTCTATCTAATTTTTTTTTTTTAAATATTACTTATACCAGGAAAGTTTGCTTGGAATATCAGTATAGATTTAGACATTAGGAATATCAGTATAGATTTAAACATTAAGTACAAAGGTTTATATGTCATCCTATTTGAAATGCTCACCTCAGTTATCTTCTTATGTTTCAAAATTGATTTAATGCTCCCTCCAAACAGTATTTTAAGAAACATAAAATGATAAATATTTCTTCCCAAATTATCATAATTCAAATGGATGCTTTAACTATTTTCTGTGAGTTTATTAATTCTTGTGTTCTTCTAATTTAAAACTCGTAGTTAACACTGCTAAGCTTTGTAGGTCACTTAGTTCTGCTAGGCTTGCTTGCACATTTTGAAGGAAAACCATTTTAAACAGGCTTGGGATTCAAGCAATACTTCTACATGCCAAAATCATAATAAGTATTTAACTATAGAATATGTTTTGCGTAAAATTTATATATTTAATATATATATATATAATTTCAAATAGTAGAGTACAGTATTATTATTATTATTATTATTATTATTGTTTATTTTAAATGAAAAAACTAAGGTTATAATAAATAATGACATTAAATAAAACACTAATAAATATCATTTTAAATGAATCTAAAATATATTAACTGCGGTAGAATAATACAATAAATTAACTCCCCTATCTATATAAATCACCAGCAGACAACCCAGTGATATACTTCTTTCTCTTATTTATCAGGCCTTATCCTTGGGTTTCCTCCTACTCTCCAATATTATCTCCTTCAATTTTGATAGTGCTGCCAACAATGGAACATGTCAGAATTAAGTTAAACCTGAATTTGTAATCTACGTCCAACACAATTAAATGAAACATCTAGCATAAAAAAAAAACATCTAGCATAAAAAAAAGGTCATCGAGAAGTGTTTGGGTTCATCCAAGGCCTATGCCGCTATGCATAATTATAATGGAACAGTGACACTGATTATAAAACATCCAAGTAATTTTAACACAGCAAAAAGATAAAAGGAAATCGAACATTAAGCTAGTCCCAGATCCATGCGCAATAAAATTTATCATATTTTAGAAACCTTATCATCATATTTTAGAAACCTTATCAAGGGGCAAGCGCATAATGTTAATATTAATTCCTTTTCTGGGTATCCGAAATCATTTCAGAAGGTCTGCACAAAGGGTTAATGGTAGGGAAATTTTAAAACATTTGTATTATATTTCGTCGTTATTTTGAAACATGAATTTGGTAGTGTTTTCCCTTGATTTTATTTTTAATTTTTAAACTTATTATTGTTGTTATTATTATTAATTATATGGTTATCTTTCATTATTTTCACATTGTAGCTATATTTCTATATTTTTTTAGTTATATATATGTACACATTGTATTTTTTTTTGTCTCGAATGTTTTCGCATAACCCGTTATAGCTTGTTATTTTGAATTTTAGACTATTTTTATCAATTATATAGTTGTTTTCATTATTTTTAGATTAAAATTATATTTTTGTATTTTATAATTATCTATATATACTTTTTATTTTTTTTTGTCCACAATACTTTCCCATACCCCATCATGCGATTCTCTCCTAAAAATTATTGAGTGTCGATATTTTTTGTCATCCCATATCAATATTACGACTTCTCAAAGATCTTATCACTTCTTCTCATTCAGCTGTTTTATATTGTAACCATCAAAGCCCTTTTCACATAGTTACCATTCATGAACGAACTAAATATCTGAACATTGATTGTCATATATAGTTCGAGAGAAGACTCAACTAGGATTAATGCATGTTCTCCCAATCTCATCCTCCACCTAATTATAGCAAACATTCTCACCTAAACATTTTGTTAAGACAGACAATTCACTCCTAGTCAAACAAAGTCTACATGTGAGAATCATACCTAAAACTACCAATGATTTTTTATTACAACAATAATACCAATTTTTTTGTTATTTATAGAAGTTTGCTAGTGTAAAACAAAAATAAAAACCCATAACACAATATGACTAGACGAAGTCTAACAAAAGCTTTGGATGCAATCTAAAGAAACACTGGACTCTAGCTATTAAGTCCAGACGAGTCTCACGATATGCTAGATGAAAGCTATCAAAGACCAATTGAGTATCAAGATGTGGTAGACGCAAGTTATCAAGAGCAGATGAGTCTCAATCAAGGTGCGTTGTATGCAAACTACAAGACCAAGATGCTTCTAACTTCATAAGATGACATTCAAACATAAACTCTTTAGATGCAATCTACATGCATGATTGTCTATCCGAAGAAAGAACTCTCACGCTCTCCAAAGATTTTGACTCGAGCATACTCTAACCTAAACTTGTATGCTTATTTTGGTGTTGTCAATATAAAGTAGTTGCAAAGAAAAAGGTTGTCCTTCACCGAACAAAATGTTCATCAATGAAAGTTGTCAAGTACATTTTGAGAAGACTTTAACACAGGAAAAAGCAAAAGCCCTCAATCCCAAGAGTTCTTTTTGTGATGCCAATAAATTGAAGAAACCCCATGCAAATCAAAGTTGTTGAGAACGTTGAAGGTTGTTGAAGTTGTTAAACATTATTGAAAACAAACGTCAACCAATCTAAAAACGCCTTGCGTGACCCCTGCAATGTCTAATAGGCCTTATTGCTAAAAAAAATTCTAAGCAGATTTTAAGCCCTATTCAAACCTTCCTTTCTAGAACTAAAACCTTTTATTTCTGTTAGATTAAATTATATTAATTAGTCTTAAATAGAATTTATTTCATTTCAGATTCTCCTCTCTTCCCTCTCGTACATTGTATCTGGTCTATCTAAAATATACATTGTATTTGGTCATCTAAAGTAGTTATAAATACGAGGTCCTAGGACTGGGAAAGATACACTCTAAATTTCAAATTCCTTTGTATGTTCTCAAGTATTTCAAATTTGTCCAAGCTAGAGTTGGTTGATGTCTTCCTATCTCTAGCTTGTAAGGGATATAAAAAAAGGCCCAAGTTACAATTCAGCCCACACATGATCAATGGGCAAGATCAAATCTAAGCTTCAAAAATAGTCTAGGACTTTCTTTTGCTATGTTTTTAGTAAGCTGTATTAGACTGTCGTTTTTGTCTCCTAGATTCCATCTTATCCTTTTGATGAGCTGCAATAATTCTAGGCTATACACCTTTCTTTTCTATTGCAATGGATACTCAATTAAAAAGAGAAGCTTTCCACCAATACTGTCTGTGCCTTGTTTGTCCCTTATCCCATATATCCATATTCGTTATAGCACATGAAGCTACAAGCAATGTCAATGGCCTACTGAACTGATGTCCAGTTTATCCACCCACGGCAATGATTGAGAAAGGTGTTTGTGCATTACACACCAAAAATGGAATTTAAAATATTTACCTGATTGGTAGGTACTATGAAGTTCTTCAATCAAATGGGATGGAACAGTATGCTCAACACAAGCATTAGCCTCAGCCTTTTTCATCAACTTCTTAAATCGTCCAACCTGGAATGGGACAAGTGTAGACAATAATTTAACAAGAATGATCTAGGAAAACAATACTCTAGTAATGAAAAGTTACACTAGTGAGCCACAGGGATGAAAGAGTATCGACATAAACACAACTACGGAATGATAATTATTTATTCAAGCCAAAGCAGCAAGTGCTTGTATTTGATAATTCAAGCCAAAACAAATTAATTTCATTCTTTTCTATAAAATAAATTCAAAAAGATTACAAAGAGCCAACCAGATAAAAGATGCTTCTTAAATTTATTTACAAGAAACAAACAACACAGCAGAAAGAAAACATCAATGAAGCACCCAACGATAAAAACAGTCATAACCAACTAAGTGAGTTTGGCTACTTGAAACGCACCATGCCATTGAACTAGGTTAAAAATTAAATTCTCAGGAATATTATTCTGCACCTTTGATAAAGACATATAGATACACACACCACGTGCATAGCACCAAGCATAAGTCACTCACCTAAACTATATTAGTGATTATCTTAGTTGATTAGTGAGTAAACAAAGTAACTAGAAAAAGAAAGAAATTGTTGATTTATTAGTTAGCAAAAAGAAAAAGTATTAAAATATATAGGTAAATATCATGAGCATAGTACCAAGCATAAGCTACTCACCTAATCTATACTAGAGATCAACTTAGTTGCTTATTAAGTGAAAAAAGTTACTGGAACAAGAAAGTAATTGTTGAATCTAGTTAGTAGTCATTACAAAGTCGTAATTTAGCCTCTTCCATGGCTAAAATGGCATAAAACTCAATCTAGCACAAGCAACGACCATGAATGAGACAAGAGAACTTCATACCTCATCGTTTGACATCAATGTGAAGCAACGCCCAGTCTGGCCAGCTCTTGCAGTCCTGCCAGCTCGATGAACATAAGTCTTTATGTATTTGGGCATGTCATAATTAATAACATTTCTTACCCCTACTACATCCATTCCCCGAGTCATTGCATCAGAAGATACAAGCACTTGAAACTGCCCTTTTCGAAACTCATTCAGTGTCTTGCTGCAGAGAAGTAGCGTTTTTTTATCAGAACAGTGGCATGTATAGTTTTCAATAAATTTGGGATATATCACTATTATTTCAAAAGTACTCTTTAGTAAGCCTTTTATTATAAGTTGTTTCAAACATAATAAGCTAACCTAAAGTCGAAACTATAAACACACGAATTTCCAAAGATGAAAAGGTTTTTAAAAACAAGTTCTGCATAATGTCCAGCCCACAAGGAGAGCATTCAGCTCAAAGTTTAAAACATTAACTAATTGTTTAGAGCGAGTTTATCAAAACTTACCTTCTTACACGTTGATATTGAGAACCAGAATACTCCTTGATGTCAATTTGCAGATCTCCAAAACAATTCAGCAATTTGCATAGACGATGTGTTGAGTCCACAGATCTTGTAAAAACTATGCATTTTTCTTCTCCCAGGGATTTCAAAAGGGCAACCAAGTACAGGGGTTTGACCTTTCTTTCACAGATCTACAATACATAAAAATATAAAAGTACAAAAGGAACTTTTTCATTATAACATATAAAGTTTTAAATTTGTGAAAAATTAAATCTAGTAACTAGCTAGCCATAGTAGATGCCAAATTCATGGTGACAAAGGCTTAAAAGATCCCCATCACACCCTTCAGAAATTTAAAAAAAAGAAAACTCCTACGCAATTTCATACCAGTTTGTATGATTGCAAATTTTCTGGGAGCCTATACCGCATTTTGCCAGCATTGAGGAATAAAGGGTGATGCAAATTAAGCTGAACAAGCCTCCCTGGGTCTCGAGTTAATGTCGCAGATAAAACCACCTTTGCCAGTCTAGAGTGAGGCTTGGACCCCATCTCAACTCCACTACTACAGAATAAAATCAGTCAAGCAAAATTATGGTGAGCATTCATTTGTTTATTAAATGAAAAGATAACAAAGACAATAGTAACTATAAAAACAACAATTAAAGATCCATTTAAGTTTTAATACTGTACTTTGAATATTAACACGGTAAAAATGTTAAATTTAAAAATCAAATACACCAATTACAATATTAGTCTTCCCAATAAAATATTTAGAAATTGAAAGCGCTGCTAACTAGTAAGGCCATTAATGCAACAATACAAAGTACAAAACTTCATAGCTATAAAACTGGACGTATATTACTATTAAGTTATTTTCTGAATATTTTAACATAGAATTTAGGTGGGAAAGACAGGGCGAGGAGAGGGGAAAAGGGAAGAACAGAATAGAGAGATAGAAAGAAGAGGAGAGATACAGAGAGCTCAAAGACTCTGTGCACTGCATTTGACTATCATTTCCGTCTACATTCAGCTGTCTAGAATAGAACATCCTACCTTATTTATAGGCAAAACATCTATGAACTAACAACAGCTGACTAACTAACTAACATCATTGTCTTATTTATATTCACGTATCAAATTTTAAATTGCATCACTAGGAAAAATTAACCAAAGGTTTAATGCTATTTTTCATTCCATCATTTAAGAAAAACAACCAACACTTGAATGCTAGTGTATTGATATGGATAAGAAACCAAAAACACATTGCTATATCTAGTACAGGAATAAAACCATGCTTATTTAATATATTCTTTAAATTTCTTCTAATTAACATAGTTACTAGCACATATTATCAGAACTTAGATCATAAAAGAGCAATAGTTGTCCACGTAACCAACTTGCTATATCCACTGGGCAACACGTTTTCCATTTTTCATTGATTCGATACGAAACATTTCAAGGGACATTCAAATGAACTTTAAACCCACCATGTTGTTCTTCTGTTCCAGGGAGAATAAGGGAACCCCAATTGGAAAACATCATCACCACCACCATCATCATCATTGTTGCTAGATTGGGTCGATTTAAGTACAGTGGGTAACCAGGACTGGTAGTCCTCCCGGAGCAACCGATCTGCTTCATCAACCACCTGACACCATTCAACTTGTCAAAACACAAACAAAACAAGAAAAGCACCGAAGTTAAGGACAAAAAATTGGTATACTTTGAGTTGAATTTCCAAACAAAAATATATTTACTTTTCATATAAATTAAAAATCACGCAAGTAGCATTCGTGAAAGTCAACAATGTTACCACATACTTTTATACACGGAAAAACATGTGATACAATGATAATTTCCATCAAAGGGCGTCAACTAACTAATTTCACTACTCACAAGATAACGAAGATGCTTCAACGTGAAACCCCTAGACAAGTGGACATGGTCCACAAGCCTTCCGGGGGTTGCCACCAATATGTCCACCTTACTCTGAAACCAGAACGGAGACAAAAACTCTGGACCCTCCTCTTCCCCCGGTAGGTAAACGAGACTAGAAATCTCATCAGCAACGGAAGATTGGCCAACAGCCAAGCCCACACGCAGGCCCAATGGCAATGCAATAGCATCGAAAACCTGTTTAACCTGCAAGGCAAGGTCGCGGGTGGGAACCACAACCAAAGCACGAAGGCACTTGAAAGCGGAAGCAGGCAACAACTTTTGCACAATGGGAAGAGCATAGGCCAAGGTTTTGCCACTTCCTGTGGGCGAGTTTACACAAAGGTCTCGCTCAAAGTTACCTGGTCCAACGGTTTCTTGCCAAAGCGCCACTTGAACTGGGAACAGCTTCGAGATTTCCATGTTCTCTAGTGCTGACTTTAACCTGGTGAAATTGAAATTTGTGAGAGGAATTGATTTTTAAAAAACGATAAATAGTGTGATTGATGCAGACTGAAACTAAAACTAATGGATTATTGGAGGAAAGTACCTGCGGTCCAGGAAGGGAACCCGGCGGAGGGAGAGTTGCTCACAGTGAGTGACGTCGACGGGGTGGCGCATCCATGGCAGAACCGGCACATTTGGTTGCTTTTCTTCGGCCATTGTTTCACAAAAACCCTAAACCCTTTCGTTGTAAGGTAAGGCAGGGTTCCATGGAGGGGTAGGTAGTTAAAACGAAAATGTTACTTTGAGAGCTGCATGGGATGACGTGGCATAGATGTCTGACGTTGCACGTGTGTCTGACGTGGCAAGGATGTCTTAGGGCAACAAAATATGTACACAGGATTTTATTTGTGGGGATGTGGAATCAATCTACAAAATTTAAAGTATATTACAGCAAGGAAGAAAGATAACTTAATTTGATTATTCTTGTTAAAGGAAAAATAAATTTATTTCTATTTTTTTTATGGTCTTCAAGGAAGTTGCTTTCAAACATATTTGAGTATTATTAAATTGACATTTAAAGTTTATGTTATATTTATAAATATATCAATTCTTGCAAAAATTGAATTGAGAAAGAAAGTAATGAGTTTTTGATAAAAACTATACAGTGAAAATATTTCAGTCACATTTGTGCAGTCTTAATATTCATAAGGACTCTGGATGGACAAGATTGTTTAATTTATCATAATTAGACATAATTATAAAGATGTTTGTAATAGTACTTTTTGGTTGGAAGTAAAGTGGAATAAGAATGTGAAATAAATGAAAGAAAAAATCACAAACAATATATATATCATTTATGTGACAAAGATCATTCATCTTGTATTTCTTGTACATTAAAAATATATGGTTAAACTTTATAAAGAATTACTAAAATATAAAGAAAAGTATTTTGACTATGAAAATAGTAATTCTAAGTATGGTCATATTAATTTTATGTATTTTGATATTTCTGATTTATTGACTCGGATGAAATAAATTAATCACCTATTGGTTATAAGAACACAAAGAAATAATTTGTTTATGTCCTTAAATTAAAAAAAAATACTGGTTTATACTTTTATGCTCAATATAATGTTTTCCATTTATTTGTATTATTGAATTATGTTCGAAAATATTTAAATTCGTTGTAGTTAAATACATTAAATACTAATTAATTAATTTAATTTTTTTTCTGTACCTTTTATTTTAATTACTTATGATTAATAGGTTTAAATTGTATTTTGTGGTTATCTCCCATTCATAAAAAAAAATTATTATGATTTATAGATTAAGAGTTTTTCAATTTTTTTCTCTTTTTGGCAACATATCAATGTAATACAATTTGATTATTGCAATTAATTACTTTCAATTATTATAATTGGAATATTTTTATATTTAAATATGTTATTAATAATAATATTTTAGTTTCTATACTATATCCATTTCAACAAATATCTTTAAAATATAAAAAATAATTAAATTATATACATTTAGTATTAATATCTTTCAAAAATAAATATTGGTGTTAATAACTAATTTAGTTTTTGTTTATTTTTATTTAAAAGTAAAATTCAGTTGTTATATTAATAAAAAAATTATATTAGTTAATATTAACACAAAATAATATGTGAAAATAAATAAAAAATTAATTTAAATATAGAAATATATCAATTAAATTAAAAATATATAATTTTTAAGTATTTATTTATACCAGTAAAATTTAGTAGAGATTTAATTTAAAATATTTAAATTTGTAAAAATTTGAAACTTAATATTTTATGAATTGAATAAATTAAAAATTAATTGAAGAGTTATCATATTCTTGAGTACTCTTGAGTAAGACAGGTGCACCCACCTCCTGGCATTTTGATGACTCGAGGTATAGAAAATTTTATCAAAATAATAAAATTTTGCATTGGTTTTAACAAATGATTTAGGCTTTAGGGTTTAAAAATATTATCAAGATAGATAAATTGTATTAGTCACTTCACTTTTCATAAATTGCTAAAACACAAATGTGCTCTAATGATATTTAAAATTTTACACAAAAATCGTCATTTTAAGGTATTTTAAAAAAATTATTTTTCTTAAGTATCACTTTAATTTAAATTAATTTTTTTTGTTAATACTTTTTTAAAAAATTAAAGTTGTAGGAAATATAATGACTTTAGTATTGGATAGTTTAGTATATTGATACATTCGTTTAGTCCGTCCTGTTTAACATTAGATCGTCTAATATTTTTATTTATATTAAGCTATCTAGTCATTATGTTTATACTAGATCGTTTGATTTGTTTATACTAAACTGTCTAATCTATTTGTTTACGTTAAAGTGTTCAATCTATGTTTATGTATATTATATCATTTAGTTTATTTATTTGTGTGTTTATGTATATTATATCATTTAGTTTATTTATTTGTGCTAGATCGTCTAATCTTAATACATTTTTGTTTACCAGACCATCTAATATATTTGTATAATAGAGAGTCTAATTTGGTTGTTCTATTAGATTGTCTAATCAATTTGTACATTCTTATAAATACTAAATCGTTTAATATATTAAACATATTAAAGAATCTAATATTAACCAACAGAATAAATAATATAATATTAAACAACACAAATTAAAAAGTTTCTTAACAAACCATACTATCAATATTGAAGTCCCAGGACTCTTAATAACTTTAGTTTCTTAAAAAAAAACAAATTAGGAGCAAAATTAATTCAAATCAAAGTTTTCAAAATATTTTTTTCAAACTAAAAGTTGCTAAGAGCTAATAATGATTTATGTGTAAAATTTAAATCACTACCGAAAATTATATTTTAAGTACTTTTGAAGAAGAAAATGGTATTTTTCACAAGTACAATTTATCTATTTCCGGTTATGTAACGATAATATACTATTTATGGTTATACCAGTTGTAATACTAAGGAAATAATTGTTATTCATTGAATTTAATGGCAGTACTAATATTTTAATTAAGTTTCTATTAATTGAAATTTATAAAGAATTTCAATTTTTAACTAAGTATTTTGTTAAAGTGTGGCATGTTCATTCATCCTAATTACTACAATTTAACCTAATAGTTTATCTAGTTAATTGAAAAAACTGATACTTTCTAAATTAGTAGTTGTTACCTGCTAGTGCTAGTTTGTCCGTGACAGTAGTTGATAGAAGAAAGCTCGAGAACTCAGCCTCCACAAGGGGTGCGACTTTAACATCCCAATCAATAGTCACAGTCTCGTCGTCATCATCTATTTCAATTACTCACTCCAAACCTTACCACAGAAAACAGCCATACCGTCTCTCTTCTGCAGAAGGCACCGCAAAACCGTTAGCATCCTTTTTCTTTGTCCCGCTTCCGAATGCGTGATCATCAGCATGAGTGTAACAACGCCCTCTTCCACTGCCTCTTCGCTCCTCAGAGCAACTATGCCTAAACTCATCTCTTCCTCGCCTTCTAGAACCTTCGCTTTTCCTCCTTCTTTCACTCCGTACTCTTCCCGCAACTACCTCCGCTCCTCCCTCCCGCGGTGGAGCCACCGCCTCCATCGCGTCTCTCCGCTCACTCTCCGTCATCCAATCAGAGCCGTCGCTCCCGCCATCGAAGGCTTCCACCGCGAAATCGCTACCATGGGTGCTTCACACCTCCTCTCCAGCAATTCTGAAGCGTTTGTTTATTTTATTCACCTCGTATCAGTTCGTAGAAATAATATGTCAGCAGTGTGATTCTTTTACACTATCATTTATTAGCAAATGCTCGTACATTCACTGAAAGTTTCCATGTGAGAGTGTATGTCAATTAAACTCTGTTCTGACATAGGTCAATCACACATTCAAGGTGTTGTCACCATTGGAGTTTGAATCTCTGTTATGGTTTTGTCGTTAAAGGTTAAGTGAGGAACATGTATATAAATTTTGTTATCCTCGATTTCTAAGAGAATGGTTCACAGGGTTTAGGAGAAAGAGGATTTATCTCTGGAACCTTATCTCCACATAAAGTTAGTTAGGTGAATCATCGCATTCGAGATAACATTTGTTATCACCATATGTGGAAATAGAAAAACAGTTCTAAAGACTAACCTTCTCTCCTTTTAGTTTTCGACTGGGGCTTGTTTCAGTGTATCCAAGTATCCCATATATCATGTAAGAGTCGAGATAAATACAATCTAAATAACTTCTTTAATCCTTATAGATATCTTTTAAGCATAAAACTACGATGAAATTCCGAATTTTAAAGCGGATAATATTTTAGAAGGGATGATTCATCTTAAAATGTTATTTGGACCAAAATAAATTCATAAGATGGACTTGGGGTCAACACAAATTCCTTTTCTAAAATTGAGAATTTTAATTATAAACGTTTATCTAGTGTATGATATCAGTGACATTATAAAAATTGTGGATAATTTTTTAATTGACTGACATTGTAAAATCTTTTCATTAGGGCATGTCTATTAAACTGTTTTTAAAAATTTAGGATTTAATGTATCAACGTTTGGTTTTGGTTTGAGGAGTGGTGTGATTTGCACTATCTTATCTAATGTGTCGATTGTCATTGTGTCGATTTATAAGATGAGTTGAAGTTTCTAATGTATAGTGCTGATTATGTTCCGGTTAATGCTCATTTCAGCCAAAGAAAATCCTTTCAAGGGAAACTTGAATAGTCTCCCGAAGCCGGGTGGTGGGGAGTTTGGAAAGTTCTACAGTCTTCCTTCTCTCAATGATCCCAGAATTGGTAAGTTGCTGATATGGCCTGGCCTGGCCTGACTTTGTTCATGCTTTGAATCATGCTATGTGTGATGGGGTCTTGATTAAAATACATGATGTTAGTACTTTTATGTTTGTATTTTCTGTCACGTGTGACAGTTGTGTTACTAGTGGTATCAACCTTTTGCCTGTATAATAGACAGGTTACCATACTCCATCAGAATTCTACTTGAATCTGCCATTCGTAATTGTGACAATTTTCAAGTAAAAATAGAAGATGTAGAGAAGATTCTTGCCTGGGAAATAAACTCTACTATGCAAGTTGAGATTCCTTTCAAGCCCGCTCGTGTTCTCTTGCAGGTATCTTGTTAACTTTTGGAACCTGGATACGGTGAAATACTTATGTTAGGGATGGGAGATACGGAGTTATATGTTTTATTCTTTTGAACATCTTTCCTCACCCCAGGATTTTACTGGAGTGCCGGCTGTTGTTGACCTGGCTTGCATGCGCGATGCTATGAATAAGCTTGGCAGTGATTCAAATAAGATCAATCCTTTGGTACGCATCTTTCTTATCATTTGCATATCTGCTTTTGTTATGTATAAATGTTTTATCACAGTCATCAATGAAATTTAAAAAAAAAATTAACTCTACAACAGGAAGAGGTGCATGTACCTTGAACTCATAATTACTTTTGTAATATTACACCTTAAGGTATGTTTAGGAATCTGGTGCTGCGGTGTTAAACATATGTCATTGGAAGGAACTCATCTTTTGAGGAGACTAGTGGGGAAAACTTCATTCAAATAAAATGTGATGTTCTAAACCAGTCGTCTTAAAGGCATTTAAACTAGTGTGGCTTATATGTATGTTGAATATTTTGGCTTAATGCCAATTGGTTTCAAGATGAAATCTGACACTAAGGAATTTGGAAAACAAAAACACTGTATTAGACATATTCACCATATGTTTTATGTTTGTGAAGTTATTCTGACTTTTTAGGTATAATTATGGACAGGTTCCTGTTGATCTTGTCATTGATCATTCAGTTCAAGTTGATGTTGCAAGGTCCGAAAATGCAGTGCAGGCCAATATGGAGCTTGAATTCCAGAGAAACAAGGAGAGATTTGCTTTTCTTAAATGGGGGTCAACTGCATTCCGTAATATGCTTGTTGTTCCTCCTGGTTCTGGTATAGTACATCAGGTAAATTTGGAAATATATACGCTAAATGACTTCATTGAATTTAATCGTTCATTTTTAATTAAAGTTGGGGACTTTTGGTTTGATGTCTTGGATTCCAGGTCAATCTTGAATATCTTGGAAGGGTTGTATTCAACAATGAGGGCCTCCTCTATCCTGACAGTGTGGTTGGAACTGATTCACATACAACTATGATAGACGGGCTTGGTGTTGCTGGATGGGGAGTTGGAGGTATTGAAGCCGAGGCAGCAATGCTTGGTCAGGTACTTTACCCTGTGGTCTTGATATATAAACATGTAATGCAATGCGTGTCAATCTTAATTCTGTTCAAAGCTCTACTGATTCATGAATTATGATGGCACATTGGAGCCTCTTTGTTTTGTTTATTTGCTCTATCTTGAAGTGTGCTGATTGCATTGCTGTGTGCTATGATTCTTAATAGCCTATGAGCATGGTTTTGCCTGGTGTTGTTGGGTTCAAGTTATCTGGAAAACTACGCAACGGTGTTACAGCAACAGACCTAGTTCTAACCGTGACTCAAATTCTACGAAAGCATGGTGTTGTGGGGAAGTTTGTTGAATTTTATGGTAATTGAGTTCAATTGAGGTCTACTGTCTCATTTTTTTCCTCCTTTTTTCAACTTACACTGATTGTCCTTACTGATTAGCAGTTATTTGTTTCGTTACCTAGGTGATGGTATGGGTGAATTATCTTTGGCTGATAGGGCCACTATAGCTAATATGTCTCCTGAATATGGTGCCACCATGGGCTTCTTCCCTGTGGATCATGTTACATTGCAATATCTCAAGTTAACTGGAAGGAGTGACGAGACTGTGAGTACCATGTATCAGTTCATTTATTATTTCTGATGTGAAGTGCTTATATATCTATTGACCTTCTTTTGTGTGGACACAGGTGGCCATGATAGAGTCTTATCTCAGAGCAAACAAACTGTTTGTTGACTATAATGAGGTAATGTTGGTAGCATTATCAACCTACAAACTTGTCCTTCTTAACCAAATAACGAATGCATGCATATATGTTGGAGGTGTAGAACACTAATTTATTTTCAGTGAATTCAGCCTCAACAAGACCGAGTGTATTCATCATATCTTGAATTAAACCTTTCCGATGTTGAACCATGTATTTCAGGACCAAAGAGGTAAGATTCTGTGTCATTTGTGTGTTGCCGTGTATTGCATTATAGGTTTTATTTCATTTTTTACCCTATTATCAATGATATATTTTGATATTATAAATGATATTTTTTGTAGACCTCATGATCGGGTGTCTTTGAAAGAAATGAAGGCTGACTGGCATGCTTGTCTTGATAACAAAGTTGGGTTTAAGGTTAGTAATACTGTGATAGCAAATTTTGGCTTTATAAGAAAAAAATTTGTAGTTTATATGTTGAATTAGCTGTTGATAGTTATAAGAAAAATTGCTATTTTCTACCCATTTTGGTTGTGATAAAATGCTAATTAGGTTCTTAATCTCACATTCAGTGTTTGTCTTCTGCAATGGACAAATTAATAACATTGTTTGATTGTCCATGGTTGTGTACCTGGATTTTCATAGTTTAAAACAAGTTGATTTTGCTGCACAAAATTAAATAGTTTTTTAAATAACCAAGAACCAGCAGACATCAACAGTTCTTTATTTTAATGGTTTTTTTATTTGTTTAAATTTTAGATCTTCAACTTGCAGATTCGGTGTCATTTACAAAAATCTGTAGAATATACAAGGGTCATTTTTATAATGTTTCATGGACTTACTCAATGACTGAAGCAGCAATGCTATCCTGTTAGTATAACTAGTTGTAGTACCCATGCGTTGCACGGAGATGTAGAGAATTTATTAACGAGATAAATTAATTGAGTGAATAAATTAGCTGTAAATTTTCCTATTTTGTTTCATAAAATTTACACGCACGCATGTAACTAAAATTAATCTTACATGGAGAAATAGAAAGGATTATATGAATTTAAGTTTATGTTATTATGTAACTAAATAAATATATATTAATCAAGTCTAAGAAATTTAATTTTTATTGGAAAACAATATTTAGTAAGAAGCCTTATAGGAAAAAAATATATATTTATACCAAATCTGTTAAAAAATATGAATTATAAAAAAATTTTAAAATTATATTGAAATATAAACTTTATTACCATTCATTTGTAAATTCATATACCGCACCCTAGCCTCCTGTGTTATGTAAATTATTGCATGTTTCTTTATTAGTGCTCATGTAAATTATTGAAAAGTCAGAAAACTGGTATTCCCACACTTGCTCTAATAGTTGACATGATATCATCCATCAGTCTCTATTGTTTATTATGGTAGATTTTTGCAATTTGCCGTAAGAAAACATCTGAGCTTTTTAAATGTGAGGACAATTGTACAAATAGAAATGAAAACTCTTATAAAACTAACCAAGATTTCACCCATCCAACATTAGATAAACGACAATCATGCTTTACTCAAGAGTGAACTAGAACTTGTATTCGTATCTGTTGGAAAAATTCGAGGGAAAAATACTTGGGAATGATCTTAAACAATGAGAACTGAGCCAAAATCCACATAAGGAAATCACACTACCTTCAACTCAAAACCTTAAGACATTGGGTTTGTGTGTTCTTTCTTATATTGTTGCTTAATAATCTCATTTCTACTCAATGTGGGACTTAGACTCACACTTGGATATCTAACACTACCTCAATAGTTTTCCTTCTAAACATAAAATTTAATTAGATGTTTTTTTGGTAAGCAAAAGAATTCATTAATAATGAAAATCCTAACTTGGGCACACACGTGCCTAACTTAAGTTGCTAGTACACAATTGAAACTCAAGGCCACAGGCAACTGGTACCTTAAAGTAATACGTTAAAACAGGACTCCATGAACCGTAATTGAACAAAATCCTACTACAATGCATATAATTACCCGTTGTATGTGGCCCACACCCTCCAAACAACGAGGAAAAATTAAAAGAAATCTGAAATATAGAATTATGTGGATGTAAAGTCTGTCATTCCGGCATAGCTTTTTGTCCTTGTGCCGCCACTGCATACTCTCTAGGCTACATTGCACAATAACAACACCGAAAATGACTTGTGACACTAGTATCCGGTAGAAAGGCATTGTGCTCACATCCCCGATCATAGGTACAGCCGACCACAGCCCCAAACTCAGTATCTGTACACATTACACCTAATATGAAGGTTCCGATCAAAGAGAAATGAATCCGTTAAAAAATTTAATTAGCCTAAACTGCTACCATAAACCTCCCCTTTAGTTATTACTTGTATATTGATACTGATTGTAACTTTGTATTTCCCGCGAGCCTACGTTAAACTTTTTGCATCGGCATCACTTGATTAGATAAAAGAAAACAATTATTAGTTTAATGGTTATGTATTAACTTTGCAAAACAGTTTTATTCTCTGAATTAATGAGCAATTACTGTTGGTTTGACTTTTAAGGTAGCTATTGTAAAAGCCAACAAATATACCATATACATGGTAGTTTGTGATTGGATGACATTTTTACGTTGTCAATGCTTAGTCTATTTTCTCTTAAATTATTAAATGAGCTTTACATAGAGAAGATACTAACAATTACATAAATTTAATGCGTTAATAGAATTTCGGTAATGATAATGAGGAGAGATGCCATTTGAGCCATTATATATAATTCCTATGCATTAATAGAACCGTATTTACTGTAGTTTGCAATAGTATTCCAGGATGGATACTCAATCAGAGATCTCTGATAGAAAAAAGTAAAAACTATCACAATTCATTAATTACTTATATAAGATTGTAAACTTATATATGTATTTTTTATTAAGAAGAAAACAGGGGAGGATCAATGCCTATTTTTGGTGTGACATGCCTTATTATCCTGTGGAGTGTTCTCAAAATCCTTTTCATTCACAAAAAATCTTTTCTTTTTGCGTTGGTAAAAAAAATGGGGGATACATGTAAATTATTGGAGGGGATATCGCAGATTACAAGACATTTTATCTTCACTGTAATTGAATATGCAGAAGTGGAATCATACATGATTCATTGACTGTTGTCCGATGAGAACCCTACATGAATATGAGATACTGCATTTCCTAAATGTATTATTTCAAAACAGGGATTTGCTATACCAAAAGAAGCACAAGGAAAAGTTGCAAAGTTTGATTTTCATGGGCAGCCAGCGGAGCTCAAGCATGGCAGTGTTGTGATTGCTGCAATCACAAGCTGTACAAATACATCAAATCCTAGTGTTATGCTTGGTGCTGGTCTTGTTGCAAAAAAGGCTCATGAACTTGGTTTGCAGGTTAGTTGACTGATATGATTATATAAATTGTAACAATGCTAGTTCTCTTTTTGGGGATGAAGTCCTACCTTCTACTGTCTGTTTCCCTTCACATAATAAATGGAAAAAAATTGTATGTATCTTATGTGGTCCTTTTCTTGATTCTAATTGTTTCTGTTTTCACTATTTTGCCAGGTCAAGCCTTGGGTTAAAACAAGTCTTGCTCCAGGCTCTGGAGTTGTTACAAAATATCTACAACAAAGGTATTTTGTGCTTCTTATTAGAACGCTTATGCAGTAATTTGTATTATAACGTAGTCACTTACCCTGTGTATAATTTAGTGAAAATATATTCCTTATTTTGCATCTATTTCTTCTTTTTTGGCAGTGGACTGCAAAAATATTTAAACGAACAAGGTTTTCATATAGTTGGATTTGGGTGTACTACATGTATTGGCAATTCAGGAGAGCTGGAAGAATCCGTTTCTTCTGCCATATCAGAGAATGGTGATACTTTGTAACAAAATACAATTTCTTGAACTGAAGCTCATCCATTGACATCTCTTCTACTCTCAGTTTTCTCAGATAATTTTTTTTTTCTTGTTGTAACTTTTAGATTCCAACCAGTCTCCTAGACATACCCTGCTTTATATTAGCTTTCTTAGATAATGTTTTCCTCTTTTATACCTTAAGATACCCTTCCTAGTCTACTAGACATACTCTGCTTTATATTTGCCTTGTTGATTTCGTTTTTTGTGTGCTCTGATGCAGACATTGTAGCAGCTGCTGTATTGTCTGGGAACCGAAATTTTGAGGGCCGAATACATCCATTGACAAGAGCTAACTACCTTGCCTCTCCTCCTCTTGTTGTTGCTTATGCACTTGCTGGCACGGTATGTATGTCTAATTCATAATCCTAATGTATATAATTTGTTTTTTGTTCTTTGGTTTTTCTATAACATTGGCTGATTTTCATCTTTCTTTATAAAGGGTAGTTATTTGATTCATTCTTTGGATGTAAAGAAAATAGACAAAATCATTAACTTATTGATGGCTAATCACAAGCATGTTATTGACTGCTAGTCAGACAATATGCATCATTCTCATTTGTATGCCCGAGTAAGAGCATATTTGAGCATATTTTCCTATACATAAAAGAATACATCACACTCTATATTTGCCGAATAATTAATGTATTTGGACTCAAGTAGAGTACCAATGCATATATATATCCTTTCTATTGTCAATTTCCTCAAAAAATTTGGTGGCTTTATTTTATTTTGGATACGTGCAAGTTATATCCTATGCACTCAAACATACAATAAGGGCCTATTTTGTTTGAAAAAGATTTTCATATTTGTTTTCGCAAATAAATATTAAAAATTCCATTTTGTCGTATATTTTACAAAGTTTATACAACAAACATGGTAAACAATTAAATCTACTTGTCACAGTTCCCTGTACATATTTTTGAAAATAAGAAATGAAAACAGTGAATGTTTTCTCAACCCAAATAGGCCCTTATATGTTTGTCTTTTTTGTGTAGCAAAAACGTATTTGACTGTGAAAATATTTTTTTTCTTGACGGTGATGGTTAATGTCATATCATGATGTTTTGCAATGTTTCTATTGACTATGAGTACAAGTTTTATTTAGCTTCATTAGTTGGGATGATGCTTTTTTATGAATTTGATGATGCAATTTAACTAAAGAAAAGTAAAATCTGAAATGTTGTTGGACCTTTTCTTCATATACCTTTGGGTCAAATTTCCAGGTTGACATTGATTTTGAGAATGAGCCAATTGGGACAGGGAAGGATGGAAAGAATGTGTACTTGAGGGATATCTGGCCATCTACTGAAGAAATTGCTGAGGTAATTGTTGCCTAATTTTGATAGATCTAAGCATAGTCAACTGCTAGAATGTTTTTTTTATCTTACGAGATGAGGAATTTCAACGGCAATAGTGGATACCTCTCAGACACTAGAAGGCTATACTATAAGAAAATTGCTAGAAAATATCTCCCAATTGCCAGAACTGAGTTCAAGCCACATTGGTTGAATTTCACATCCAAATTCTCATTCATCCTTTATTGTCTCTCTTTCCCCCTATATCTAACTTAACCAGTTTCTAACCTTCTCTCTCTTCCATTTCAATAACTAACTCTCCTCTTTGAGGCACTTCATGTTTCCCTTCATTATATGAAATGGAGTCTAAATATACAATGGTGTATAAGGTAAAATTAAGTTCGGGGGATGTTTGTTCCTAGGCTGTCCAATCCAGTGTGTTGCCTGACATGTTCCGAAGCACATACGAGGCTGTTACCAAAGGGAACCCCATGTGGAATCAACTACAAGTTCCTGCTGACACTCTCTACTCATGGGACCCCAACTCAACATATATCCATGAACCTCCATACTTCAAGAACATGACCATGGATCCTCCAGGTCCTCATGGTGTAAAAGATGCTTATTGCCTACTGAATTTTGGTGACAGTATAACCACTGATCATATTTCTCCTGCTGGAAGCATTCACAAGGATAGTCCTGCTGCTAAATACCTTCTTGAGCGCGGGGTGGAACCCAAGGATTTTAATTCTTATGGAAGCCGTCGTGGCAATGATGAAGTGATGGCAAGGGGAACTTTTGCGAACATTCGCCTTGTTAACAAGCTCTTAAATGGGGAAGTTGGCCCAAAGACAATTCACGTTCCAACTGGGGAGAAGCTCTACGTGTTTGAGGCAGCAACAGTTAGTTATTTCCTACTCATATATGGCATGTTTTTATTTACTGCTTTTCAGCTTTCAAATGTGAAAACATACAGCATTCTATATATAAATATTTTCGGTTGCCAATGTTTCTATATCATCAAAATTGTAGCTGAGAATGTCTTTATGACTTCCAAATGCTACATTTCTAATTAATCCGTTTACTGCCGTAATTGTATCAACTATCGAGTCTAGTTTGTTCAAATAGATAATAGAGACTTCTAACTATAACCACTGCATGCAAAGCTTAATAATGTGACTAAGGCATGTGAACATTATCTCTTGACTTGGTTCTTGGTAGCAATGCTCCTTTAATGACATAGTGTGCCAAAGAGTGTGATAGATCATCATTTTCTAAACCCCTGGAATTGTTGTCTCATGCCAGAGATACATGGCTTCTGGGCAAGACACCATTGTGCTGGCGGGAGCTGAATATGGCAGTGGAAGTTCTAGAGATTGGGCTGCCAAGGGTCCAATGCTACTGGTGAGTTCCTTCATATATTATGACTTGCGATTAAATTGAATTTCTACTTTTCTTTCTTTAAACAAAAGGTTAATATTCTTGGTGGCTGATGACACTTGCATTTCAACAGGGAGTCAAAGCTGTGATAGCTAAAAGTTTTGAGAGAATTCATCGCAGTAATTTGGTAGGAATGGGTATTATTCCTCTCTGCTTCAAATCCGGTGAGGATGCAGACTCATTGGGATTAACTGGTCAAGAACGTTATACAATTGACATCCCAAGTAAAATCGGTGAGATTAGGCCTGGCCAAGATGTGACAGTCACAACCGATAATGGAAAATCTTTCACCTGCACACTACGCTTTGACACTGAGGTAATTTAAGCTTTTCATTCAGTTATTTATTTTTTAACACTTGTTCTTATTACACTTGTATTTTCAGGTCGAACTTGCTTACTTCAACCACGGAGGCATACTTCCATATGTTATAAGAAACCTCATCAAGTAGTGAAGCAATTATCGGTGGAAAACTCCAAGGTCATTGTATCCATGTGCTTTTTAAGTTGTAAAATGTGAGAATAATTTTCCTGGAGATAGGGAAAATCTCTTTTTTTGGAGGGAGATTTTGGCATTTTTTTCACGTTTATTGATTTATAGGCCTGTAAACAATGATTTATAAGTATATCCTACATCTATCATTCTATATAATGTTCAAAGGTTAATAGTTCAAGGTCATTCCTTCATTCTCTGTTCATCACCACACCGCACACCTAGTTTTGGCTCCTCTCTTCTTCATCTTCTTCACTTTCTAGAACCGTTTCTTCCTTCTCCCACACCGATTTCTCCTATGACCTCGCTCACAATCAGATCAAAGTTCTCTCTCCCCTCCTCGATTTCTTCAACTCCATGTCTCTCGGTAACGCCACTTCTCCCTTTACTCACATTCTTATTTGCATTTCCATTCCTGTCATTCAGTGTTTTTTATTCATTTATTTTATTTTCATCATCAATTTATATTTACTTTTATCTCGGCTCCAATCGTCACCACTTTGAATAAATGAAAACAAGTAAGTTATATTAATGATTCTATAGAGAGAAGGATTTTGTTCCCATATGGTGTAATTTTTTTAATTTATCAATTTGAATATATTTGAAAAATATTAAGAAAATGGGTAAGTCCTCTTGGAGTGTACGAATTCACTGGAAAGAAGTACTTACCCAAAATGACAACTTTATCTCCTCTTTTTTGTTATTAAAAAGTCACAAAGATGACGTTTTAAGTTGGAGGCTCTTATTATTAAATTAATTTCAATTTTAATAAATGGAAATCTTCATATACACGAAGATTTCAATTTATTTATTCTTTTTTAAGTGAAGTTTCCATGTGAATTTTACTTTTTTTTTACTTTTTTATATATTTGGTAATTTTGGTTTTTAATTTAAATTTAAGAAAAATTTATAATCAAAAAGTTGTTTTTTTGTATATTTTTGAAAAATATTTAAGTGTTTATATTTTTCAAGATGTAGTTTGGTTTTGTTTAGGTGATGAATTCTGTAGTTTGGTTTTGTTTAGGTGATGAATTTTATAGAAAATGTTTGTAAGTTAGGTTAAATTGAGTTTTGTTTATTGAGAGATGAAATAAAAGTTGAAATTAATTATGTAAAGATTTAAATTGAAGTAAATTTTTCTATTTAATGCAGAAAAATTAAGTTTCCGTTGAAGAAAACTGAAATGGTACACTATGTATGTCAGTTATTATTTATAAGGACAAATACATGTTTATAGGAACAATTTTCACAATTATGACCTCCATTTCTCTATAATGGACACCTTTTGCACTTTGAAATAAATTGATTCTTTTATTATGAATGTAAGTTGTGATTGGCCTTGATTGTATAGGAGGGTCAAGAATAAAAATTTAAACTTGTGAAAGTTGTGATGAAATAACTTCTAATCCAGAAGCATCAAAATAACGCAAGATGAAAAACCAATAAGAAAATCAGGAGAATATGTTTTTGAAGTAAACATATGCTTGTAATGTTGGAGATAAAATATAAATAACATATATATTTCATTGTATAGAAGTGGACAACTCTGTTGTAGCACTTAATAATAAAAGACTCTTATACAAACAACAATCTTCAAATGACTTAAGTCAAGTTCAAATGACTTAAGTCAAGTTCAAATAACTTAATTCAAGTAAAATAGAGTGGAAATAATTATACACTAGATATGTACTTCAGATGCCATGTCCTAACAATCTTCAAATGATTTACGGCTATTATTTTATGAAGATGTTGATAGTATTGAGTATAAGTCTGTTTTGGCATTATCAATGATACAAGACATTCATAAAGATAAATGAATGTGTTTTAATCACTTCAACATACCATAAGTTACAGAATGTGAATAGACCATAACTTTATCATAAAATTTTGACAAATGATTATATAACACAATCTTCAACCGTCTTTCTTGGACAATTATATAAGGAAAAAACAACCATGTAAAAAGAACTAAGGTTCCAAGATATAAACAACATTACACGTGTATGGAATGAGTGTTAAAAACCTAAGTTAGAGAAAAGTCTTATTTGTAATTCCTTTTCGTATGTGTGAAGTTATTCTTTACACTGATGACAACATATATTTTATATCCCTTCTAAAATATATTTTATATTTTGTGAGCCTTCTAATCGAACAACATTTGATTGTTGTATAACTTGAAAAGACTTGTGTGTATTTTCCTAAAAGTATTAGTAAAAAGAAAACACATATTACAACATGATAAAAAGTTGGTTAAAATGTAATCGATGTAAATCAAAACACGGTAACATTTTTGAAATTATGCAGATAGATATTGCATTGGTTAACACAAATCTGATGTAATATATCCTATTCTACATCGATTATCACTCCTAACCAATGTAGAAAAGATTGGAAAAAAATTTAAAATTTGAAAATTTTGTTATGGCGCTGAAGATACTACATCGATTGGGTATAGCCTATATTACATGGGCTGGAAGATCCCAACCGATGTAATATATTTCTCGTGATGTAATATCTTTCTCGTGGCCTGCGAGTGAACTTTTAGGAAAATTTGGTGAAATTTGGGTTATATACTACATCGGTTGGGAGCTACCAACCGATGTAGTATCTCCCTAAAGTTAAAATTAGGGATTTATGGTACCCTCACACATAATTCTTCTCTTATGCTTCATTCTCCTTCACTAAACCATGTTCGCTTTGCCTTCTCCTTCACTGTTGTGCGTGCCATTGTTTCAATCACTCCCCAGTTTTGTTCACTCTTCAAGTTTGGTTTGGAGGACTCTAAGTTCACATTTTTAGTTGACGTTTTGGGTGTCATTGGTTTGCGTTTTGGGTGCCATTGGTTCACGTTTTCGGTTCGTGTTTTGGGTGTCATTGGTTCACATTTTCGATTCGTGTTTTGGGTGTCATTGGTTCACGTTTTCGGTTCGCGTTTGAGTGCTATTGGTTCGCTTTTCGGTTTCACTCTCATTGGTACGTCGCATGTTGTTCTCCCCCATTTTCCTTTGCCCTCATTGTCTTTGTGGTTTCATTCACTTCATTTTTTGCATCCACTAGTTTTGGTAGATTTTATTTTGATTTATTTGCATTCACTTGTTTTGCTCTCACTGTCTACAAGAGAGGTACGTTTGTTGTATCTTTGAAATGTTGTATTATTTGTATGCTTGGACTGTTGTCTGTATGCTTGCATAATAAATTTTGGGTTTCAAAAATTTTGGGACGAAAAAACTTCAAACGACCATAACTTTTGACAGAGAGCTTGGATTGAGACGCTCCAAAAATGAAAGTTTCACGAAATGGTGCATCGAAGCTCGTGGGCAACCCCAAAGGGGGTTTGAAATATTTTTTTTCCAAAATTCCATCGTTTACTATTTGTTTTTTATTATTTTTACTATTTTTGACATCTTTTTTTCTACTTCACCTATCTATACTTGTCAAAAATTGTATGGATTAAAAATTTTATCAAAGAATTATGAAAAATCTTGATATTCTTTTAATAGAGATATTACATCGGTTGGGAGCCACAACTGATGTAATAGGGTAGATACTATATCGGTTGTGGCTCCCAACCGATGTAATAGGGTAGATACTACATCAGTTGAGAGCCACAACCGATGTAGTATATCTTCCTGAGCGCTCTTAGGATTGATATTTTATGTCAGTATTTTATTTATCAACCAATGTAGTATATGCATATACTACATTGGTTATAAAACTGATGTAGACTTTCTACATTGCCTGCACCTACATTAGTTTTGGAACCAATGTAGAATGTCCTTCAGAATCAATAAAGAAATGATTTTTGTACTAGTGAAGGTCTTTTGTGTATGCACGCTTAAACTAAAGGGGAGTTGAACTGAATAACCTAGAAAGACTTTATGTACTTATTTTGGAGAGACATTATGTACTCATATAACCTAAAGAGGCTTTATGTACTTGTTGTAAGCTGAAAGTGACAATGATAGTACTTGTAATTTGTTTTAAATAGTGAGACTCATTGTTGTTAGCATTTAAATTGGAGGGTACCTTTGTGTTAGGAAAAATTTTAACACTCATGATTTTGATTAAGTGTTGAAAATGATTAAATGTAAAATATGGTTATGTTTGATATGTAAGATGATAACTTTAGATCAACAAGCAAATCATATAAGACAGAATTGTTTTGCTTGTCAGACAATACAACACTGTGATGTTTTCTTTTTAAGTTTGTAAAACCATGAATATGCTTTATATATGCGTATATAAAAGCTAACCTTATACGTGTGTGTGTGTACATATTTTGTGTTGTAGGGATTGTTCGTTACTTTCATCTGTTAAGAAGATTGTTAGTACTTTCACAAGACTAAGGATTTGATGAAGCCATGCAAGACATGTCCAACAAGGAAAAGCAAGCAAACAATTGGAAGTGGTTTAGGTCTTGGTCTGGTGTGAGTAGGTTTAGGTGTGATTGGCAAAGAACCTATGCATAGTCAAGGAGAAATCCAACAGGCACAAAGATCTAAAAGTGTTTAAAATGTTAAACTGAAGAATTAGCTAAGTTTTCGATTAAACTGGTTTTTAAATACTGCACTGGGCTCAAATAAAGCGATTTCCATTTTCATGAAATCAAGTTATTCGATACCTGGTAGAACTGAATTAACGGTTTTTGAAAAAAAATGAATTGGTGCCTTTTCGTCTATAAAAACAGTGAGTTTTCTAAAATGTGCCATAACACATATACGAAAAGAGAATCATTACAGCAGAAAAACCAGTGAGAAACACTTTTGTGAAATTGAGAGTTCTTAAGGAAAATCAATTGAGGTTTTTTGTTGAAGACTACCGTTTGACCCATTCTGTGCTATTGGAATTCTTCAACATTGTGCAAAGGCCTCTTTTGCGCGCCAATTAGGGAGTTGTTCTTTACCATTCTTGATCCCTTTTGTATCAAGATTTGTGTAAACTGATTGCAAATCTGTGAAATTGTTGAAACTGTGTATCGTTGTAGGCTATAGGTTTAGCCTGTGTGTGATTGCTGATTTGAGTGGGGACTACGGGGAGTAGGTGCTCATTTCAATGGGTGTTTGATTCTTATGGGAAGTAAGAATTGTGTAATTGTTTGTGTGTAAACAATTGATTAAAGTTAGTGAAAATTTTCTTTGCTTGAGGGGCAAAGGAGACTGGACGTAGCCCTTGAGGAAGGATGAACCAGTATAATTGACTGTGTTCTATTGTTCTTGACCTTTCTTTTTCAATTTTGTATTGTTCTTGCACTGCACATTGTGTTTAATTGAAAGATTGAATTAATTTTTGGTAATCTTAATAAAACTGTTTTAAGTTCTCTGCTGGATATTGATTTATGCATTGTAAATTGAATTCTGTGTTGGTTCTGATAAATCTAATGTAATAGCCAAAGAAATCTTGCTTAACAGATTGGTTCTTTTCTAATTCTGTAGTACATATAAGATTCTGAATCTGTGATTTTACAAAGAATTAGAACTTTGGCTGAATTGTTGTAAGACTGCAGAATTTGTATTCTTGTTCTGTGTTCCTAGTATAACTGAATAATTGAATCTGCATTCTGAATAATTCTCAAATCTGTATTAATTGCTGATGTTAGGAAACTTTATCAGATTTGTTAATATTGGCTGAAATTAATGTAGATCTGTGTTAGGAGTTTCAAATTTGTATTTTGTAATTTTGTTCCTCTTTGCTCTCATTCAAATTTGGAATTTTGTGTGATTCAGTTCTAAGTGTAATATTGCTATTGAAACTGTGTGAACTTGATCTGCTTAAAGTGTTGTTGTGAATCTGGTGTGTGATTGTGAATCTGCTGTGTGCTGTTTGAAAATCACTATCTGCCTGTAAAACAAATTGGTTCATTCGTGATTTGAATCAGTGTATTTCTTTACTGCACCTCATATCTTTAGCATCGAGATTCATTAAAGTTTTTCAAATTGCGAAAACTATTTTCAAAGGTCTAAATTGAATAAAAATCTTTCAAAGTTCAATTCACTCCCTTCTTGAACTCAACCTAAAACGTTTTCAAAGATTCATTCAAGCATAAGTCACATCAATGATATCTTGGATGAAGAGTTAAATATGCTTTCTTCGATAACTTCTTGACACAAACATATCTTAACTCTAGACCAACTATCTACCTAGTACAATATGCACTTTTTCTATTTTTTGGTGTAAAAGGTTGTGCAACCTAGGGAGATAAGTATTGTCATTAAGGGTATTGTGTGAAGAAAAAAGCAATTAATGTTGCATGAAATGTATTTAATGCATCCTTCACAAATAAGCTCATGAGACGCAAGAAAGACATTCAAGTGAGTTGAAGCTACTCAACGACCAGAAACAATTTTGCAACAACTACATTTTTCAGTGCCTATATAAAGTCATTCTTCAAGAAGGAGAAATGCATAGATGAAGTTTCACAGGGCTTAAACTCTCTCAAAATTGTGTCCCCAAAAGCTTCATAGAAAACACTATTTATGTTCACTTAACAAACTAGAAGAGAGATCATAAACCTTATATACATCAAAAGAGTTATCACTCTCTAATAAACAACCTTGTGACTTATGGATCACTAATAAGATAATTTACTGGTCTTAGTCTGAGAGTGGTTGTTTGACAAAAAACAAAAAACACTCAATTTTAGCCAAGAGTAGTTAAGTCCAATGAGTACTTAGTTTTAGTCAGGAGTGGTTGAGTAAAAAAAATATTCACTTTTAGGCAATAGTGACTAAGTCTAAAAAATAGTTTGATTTAGACAAGAGTTATTGTGTTACAAAGGATACTTAAAGGTTTAGTTAGAAGTAATTATGAGTCCAAACAATATTTAGTTGTACTTTACAATATTAATTTGTTTAGTAAAATTGAATCTATTGATTGAAAATTTGACATAATCTGCTTTAATATACCAACTAGTATAAAAACATTGTGTGTTTTCTATTTTCTACTATATTTTTTATTTTGTAAGTTATTATTATTTATGCTAATTTAAGAGGAATAATTATTGTAAAAACTAATTTTGAAAATAATTTAAAACGAGTAATATGTTAAATTATAAAATTGCATATGTCATATTCCTTCCATCAAACAAAGATAAAAAAAGACTTTAATATATTATTTATCATATAAAATTATCAATCACATTTAGATGATATTTACAAAGTTTTTTTAAAAAATATTAAATATAATTCAATCTTCTATTCTTATATTTATTATAATTTTTTATATATGTAGTACTTGTTGGCTATCTCTTAGAAAAGGATTATAAAAAAATTCATAAAACTATCAAAGAATATTGATATTATTAATTTTATAATTATTATTTACCTAATGAATTCTTGGATAAATTTAATATTAATTATAGATTTACCTAATGTATAAATAATATTAATAATTAATATTGCTATATATATTATAATTAATAATATTATTAATTGTATTATTCTTAGTAATAATAATAATATTAATCACCACAATTTATTTATTTATAGTATAATCCGATGAACTCATATATATAGTCCACATAACTTGTATATATTTTATATACAAACACAAATTTTATTTATATAATACTCTTTACATAGCTATATTTTCTTATGCTATTTTATATCTTAAACCAGTAAAACACTTCTATTTTATTTCAATAAATTAATTTATTAACCCTAAACATTAGGAAGTTATCTATTACAAGTGAAATTATGAGCTACTATTAAGGGATAGATCAAAAACCTAGAACTAACATAGGTGTTCCTCCTACCAGATCCTCTCCGTTCATCGCGTTAGGTCTCCACACGCCCCCAAAATCCCACTCCATACTGATCACTCTCTGTTCTTGTCTGAAATCGCGATTCCTTCAATCTCCGATAATTGATTAGCAGAGATGTCTTGGGTCCTCCGATCTACCAAGTCTAAGTTCCTCCCTTCTTCACTTTCTAGAACCTTCCCTTCCCTCCCTCACCATCAGATCGCACCTCTCTCTCCCCTCGCCGATCTCTTCCACCGCACCACCGCCTCCATCCCTCTCGGTAATTTCTTCTTTCCATTTCCTTATTCACTGCCTCATTTACTTTATTCGCATTTCCTTCATTTCGATCAATCTCATCATTCCTGTTGCTTGCCACCTTAATTTGTTTCCGCTTCTGATTCTTTCATTCCTTTGATGCTAATGTCGTTTCAGCGAAGGAGGACGCTTCTGGCGGAAACTTGACCGGCCTTCCCAAAGTTCCTGCCAATAAGCTTGGCTGTGATTCTCCTCATGCCATCAATTCGTTGGTATGCGTCTTTCTCTTCACTGTTTATGCGATTTCAAAATTTAACCACACTCCATGGACTGAAATATGTTTTATGGACCTCTAACTTGTGATTGCTTGTGTGAACTTACATTTCTATATCCCTTGTTTTCTCCCTCTAGATGAGGGAAGCTGTCGTTGTTGCTGCAACTTTGATTTTTCTAATCTGATTAAACCTAATAATCTTGCCCCCTTTTTACTTCGTTTTTAGTTGCTGAAACGTTCTGAAGTTGTTACAAGACTAGTTGGTTCTGGCCGTGCAATAGTAGTATGATAGAGTTAGAAGTAAAGCTAGTTGTTATTTAGTTGTTAACTGGCTAGTCCTCGTTACTAATGAAACTGTTGGGAGGCTTGGCAAATTTTGAAATATGGTCTGAGAGTTGCTGTTAAAGTTATAACTAGCTTTTTAAATCTGAAAGTTGCGCTAATTCAAACTTGTTATACCTGAATATTATGTTATTGTCATAACTAGTTTCTTAATCACAAAAATAATGTATTTCTACCAGATTTATTATAATTAAAGGATAATATTTATAATAAATGGAGAGATAGAAGATAATTGGTGTAGACGTTCAAAACTCCCCTCAAGCTGGCTTGAATATGTTGTACACGGACAGCTTCCCAATCATGTCATCAAAATGTTTCTTAACTAATCCCTTGGTCAGAATGACTGCAACCTGATCTGTGGTTGGAATTTAGGAATGAAAATATGCCCTTCCTCTATTTTAGCCTTCATAAGTGTTTATCAACTTCCACATGTTTAGTTCTATCATGTAATACTGGGTCGTTTGCTGCCTAATTACCACAATATAATCCTACTGGTGATGAGTTTTGAATATTCAACTCCTTTAGCAATTTATTAATTCAAATGTGTAGCGTCACAATCCAAACATGATCTCCTTAAGCCTATCTATGGCGTTCTTGTTAGGTTGATAGCCAAGCTATAGATGTGCGTAATCGGTTTACCCCTTCTTTTAGGAACATTATACAAATTTGTTAGTATCATATTCTGTAGTGCAGGTGGGGGGAAAAGGTAGATTTCGATCTTCAGAAGATTTTCCTGCTGTTTCTGAAGCATGTATTTTTCCATCAGAGTCATCCTGACCATTTGACTCGGAAAAAGCATCTCTATTAAAAGAGGTGAAATAGATGCAGTTTCGTGGTCTGCTCGTCGTAAGAACGGCTTGCAAAGGTTAACATCAGGTGGCAATAACTTGTGTGGTTACAATATTGAGAGAAGCATGCTGCATATAAAAGTAAATGTGTAAAACCAAAGAAATCTGCTTAGTTTTTAACAATTGTTTTATTATTAAACTATCCATGGAATGGACAATAAACTTGTAATGTTAGTTTTCAGTCATTAGAAAGGAACTACAATTGTCAAATAGATGAAATATTACTTATGGTTTATCTTTCATCTAAATAGATGTAAAAGACAAACTACATGATACAATTTGCTATCCATAATATCAACTATATTTTCAACAAAACAATACAGCAAAGACAGACAGCAACACAATACCTAGGAGAACAAATTCATGCCTCCATTCTGATTCCAAAGAAGGCAGCACAGCTGGCTCTCAGTCGGCAGTATGGATGATATTGTACAATTATGTTACTGCTTTTCTGGAAGTGAAGAAGCTAATTAACAAGAAAGAGGATTTTGTGTTTGACTTCATGGATAAGGCATATTAAATAGTTTTAACATTGTTTAGCTCTTCCTTTTTTTTGCTAGGAAAAATTAAAAGCAACATTTTCACATATAAAGAGCATAATCGTTCATCGCGTGCAAATCGATAAGGATAAAGAAGATAAGACTTGTTTACTGAAGAGATGTTTATGCTCCTTCCAATCTCTGTTAGATTTTACAGAGAAGAGAGAATAGAGAGACAGAATTGATGCAAGAAAATTTGATTTCTCATTGCATGTAGAATTCTGTTATGACAAATATTATATAGCTACCAGGTAGCTTGATCTACAACGAACAGAAACAGTTACAACCAGCTGGTTGACTGAACTAACTGTTTGATCTACAAGGAACAGAAACTAAGGTAGTCAAAATGTATGGATTGCAAATTGGGATATCATAACAAGGATTGCAAGATCCTACAAAAATTTATTAATTCATATATAGGCACACACACATGCCCGTCCCCCCCCCCCACACACACACACATATATATATATATATATATATAATAAATCATTTTATCACACTTGAAATACATAATCGAACTTCAGTTCAACATGATAAGCGAAAAATAGTAAACACACCATCCTAGTTACAAAACAATAAGCCAATAGCTCCATCTAATGCAAATAATCTTGCAAGTTAAAATCTTAATTTCGCAAGGGATGTTCAACTCCAATTCCATCTCCTTCCTTCACCATTCAAATTAGTAATGTCTAAATCATTCTGAGGTGTGCTTTCATCCTCTTCAACTTGGATTCGAACTAAGTTTTCATCCTAACCTAATCCTTCATTCTGCACATGCTAATCTTCTGAAATTCACTACTCATCATTGGATGAACAGTCGTCAAAACCTAATCCCAAGCCGCTGTAGCTTTTTGAGCATTTTTGCTTTCCAGCAGTTGTCATGTTCTTTCAGCATGTTTGCCTTTTAGGAGTTGTCGTGTCCTCTAATAATTTTTATCAAGTTTGACTCATGATACATATATTCTAGTTTGAGAGGGAGTGTTAAAGATATGATTTGAAAAGACAAAACATAATGAAGATTGATTGTCATTTTTGACAAATGGAAAGTCACATCAAGGAAGTATCTACTAATTTTGTCAGCTTTGGCAATCAACATGTATGCTAAGTCTCTCAAGGGGTTTTGTGTTGATGACATTTGCAACAAGCTTGTCTCATGATACATATGCTCCAACTTGAGAGGAAGTGTTAGAGATATGATTTGATGACATTAATCAGGAAAATATGATATGATTTGATAGGGAAATATCATACCAAATATTTCCCATTATTTAATATTGTATTTTTTTCTTCATTATAAATACGAATATTTGTGTCCATACAACAGACTTCATTATATCTTGGTTTCTCTTTTCTCAACATGGTACCGAAGTAGTACCATCCTTTGTGACCTATTTTGTCATTAATCCTTTCAACATTCTCTAATACAAAAAAATTGAACTCGTGCATACCATTACGCCTGAAAATGTGATATAAATCATTAATTTAGCTCTGTTTAGTTTCTAATTCCTGTGGAATTGTTCTTTTATGTCAGATGTATAAAGC
>Ga0209700_102052_pt1 | contig 41533 bp, 24 predicted proteins | sample SiratroredBW_FD_187528 | JGI IMG/M metagenome (GOLD analysis project Ga0209700, IMG submission 187528) | Root nodule microbial communities of legume samples collected from California, USA - Siratro red BW (SPAdes) (version 2) | ecosystem: Host-associated > Plants > Roots > Nodule | place: USA...
TATATATATATATATATATATATATATATATATATATATATATATATATATATATATATATATGTGTGTGTGTGTGTGTGTTATACATCTAAGAAAAATACTTACTTTACTTGTGTAAACTTATATTATAACACAACATTGTATTTTTATTTTAGTGACAAAGTAATATTTCTCTTCAACCTTTTCTATTATTTTCTTTTATTACTTTTAAAAAGTAATATTACTTTAAATTGTCTGTATAAGCTTAACACAGATCAAGACGTTACTGACTTATATTAATATATGAATTATTACTAAATTTGAAAAAACTTACAATAGGTGTTTGGTGGCTGTCACGGAAATGAGGAGAGCAAAATTTAATTTGTAATTATTAATTAATATTATAAACAGATTGCAAAAGTTGAATCAATATTTTTTTATATAAAAACTTATCAAACTTTCTTATAATTTTAAAGAATAATTTTCATTCTCGAAAAAGATTAATTCTTATCTGAAAGACACACTCCTTCATATTGAAAAGAAAGCAGTTTTTTTAAAGATAAATGAATCTTAAACTTTGAAGGACGACAAATATATTTTAAAAAAGAACAAAAAAAAACTTGTAAAAGTTAAATTTTAATTTCATAATTTCTAAGAAGTTGGGTTCGATTATAATTTTTTTGATATCTGTGCCCTTCATAATAGGGTTTATTTGCATTTCAATTAGTGCATTTAGGTTTAATTTTTTGTAAATTTGGATCAAATGGTTGCTTAGTTCTTATACTATTTCCACTTTTGGCCCTCTTTATTTTAGTTATGATGTTTATTTTCGCTTTCCATTTTTTATAATTCCTTTTGTTATAATTAATGAGAAAACAATTCAAGAGACTAAAAAAAATAACAGAATAAAACAAAGAAAAAGGAAAAGAAAAAAAACATTGAGAAAATTAAAAAGTTATTTTAGGCTAACTATCATGCTAAAAATTTATCTATAAATTTCATTGGTATTTATTCTCAAAATAATCTAATTATTAATTTCTGTTAAAAATTAATGACTTATAAACTATCAGTACAAAAAAAGTTAAGAAAACGCACAGCTGCAAGTCAGTAAATAACCTACCGGTCTTTTCCATTAATAAATAGTTTAATTTTCAAAAATGAAAATCTGATTCAATATTCTAAAAACACTCGAAACGCAAATCTGGGGAATACCACCCAAAACCCTTGCGTTTGAGCTTCGCTTCTTGCAACTCTTGATCTACGCTCATGGCTTCTCCGGTAACTCATCAATCCACACTTTCTCTCTCTTCTCTGTTATTGTGTTTCGTGTTTTTCAATCGCAGCTAATAACTCTGAGTTGAATTGCAATGACACAGCTAGCTGCAGAAAACACAGAGAATAGCTTGGAGAAGATCAAGCGCCAACTCGCATCCGCTTCCGGTAGAAACTTATTGCAGGGACCACTTCTCAAGAGATCTGAAACCGTACTTCACGCACTCCCTTTCTCTCAATACCAATTTCTCATTTCTCGCTTCAATTTCACTTTATTTTCGCCTCTACTCTTATTTTTTCCTAATTCCAATTGTTATTTCTTTCTCACGCGATGTTTTGATCATTATAATGTTACAATTACAATGTGTTCTGTTTTGTTGTTTGCTTTGTAATCGTTTGGATAGCCAATTTTGTTTATAAAACCATTTTTGTAGCCTTAATTGTCTCTTTTTTAGGTAAAAAAAAAAAACTAGCTAAATGTAAAAACTGCTTGTGTGTTCACAGCTGAGAAAATGGAACGAGCGATGGGTGATCTTGGACCCGACAACGGGTAGAATGGAATACAAGTATGTCTATGTGTACTGGTTTCTCTTTGTGTGAGGAAATGGAAATCACTTTGATTACTGAAATTTTGTATTGTTTTGGATGTTTCTCCCTTTTTTAGGATAAGACGAAACGAGCCTTCTGTGAAAGGAACGATTTTATTTGATGCCAATAGCACGATCACAGTATCTCCTGTGAATTTCCAGTAAGAATGGTGTTTTTAACATAGCGTATTTAACCTAGTTTCCAGATATGATACGAGTTTCGTTGGGTAGATTTTTTATACTTTACATGGTTGTTTATTTACTTCTGCGTGTTACAGGGGGCTTCCAAAGTATGACGGTTGCTGCTTTTGTATCCTTCTTGTCATTTTTATGGCTTTTAGTGCTTGCAGCGAATTTGTTAGCTGCTAACTGATTAATGAAAATCACTCTGCTTGGTACCTTAATTGCCCTCTAGATATTGGGACACCACAGAAAAAGGATTACTTCCTCTGTGCCGAGACTCCTGGTGCAGCTAGAGCATGGGTGTCAACTTTACAGTAAGTTTTGCAATCCCACACTTTCTTCTACCTTTGCTTATTTTTAAATATAGGATTGATCTCCCTTGTGTAAAATATACTCATAGGATTGTTTATTTATAGATAGAAATAACAACAGAAAAAACAGAACAAATGTTACATCCCACACTTCCCGTCAAGATGGTGCATATAAATAGTGTGTACCAAACTTGTTACATATATAATCAACTCTAGGTCCAGTAAAGATTTAGTGAAAATATCTACTAACTGATAATTTAAATTAACAAATTCAATTGATGTCTCCAGATATAATGTTTTCTTGAATAAAATGACAATCGATCTCAACATGTTTAGTCGTTTTGTTAAAGACGGGATTTGAGCTAATGTGAAGAGTAGCTTGATTATCACATATGAGTCTCATTTGAGTAACCTCTCCAAATTGCAATTCTTTAAGTAACTGGCTAAGCCAAATTAGCTCATAGGTAATTGAGGTCATAGCTCTATATTTTGTTTCAGCACTAAATCTTACCACAACATTTTAGTTCTTGCTCTTCTAAGTTCTAAGAGATTAGATTATAACGATAGAGACACGATATCATGAAGTGGATATTCTATCAGATGGGTCCTGCCCTACCCAATCAGCAACTTAATAACATATAAATTTAGTATGGTTATTGTGACCATATAATCTTAGCTGTGTTTTTATTTGTTTTATTTTATGTTGTTGAATGTATTAGTATGTATGTTAATATTTTTTTTTGTATTTCAAAGCATCAGTTTACAAGATTTATAAGAGGTGTGTGTAGCTTGCAAACAAATTACTGCACGCTTGAACCTAAATGTACTAATACAATTGTGTAGAGCTTTACCACTAATTTGTTAGTTTATTGCAAAACTTTGTTTACTTTTGTCATTTTTAAAATTCATGAATAACTGCAGTCTTTCGTGATTTTCTAAATCTTTTAAACAGTGTACTTTTATGTTCATGGAAATATGCATTTGCTTGGAAAGGGAGACCCGCCGACTACTAATGCCATGTCATAGTTCAGCTTTTATATTTATGTTCCTCCTATTATTATTTATTATAATTATAATTCTTAGTTTTAACTGTTTCCTCATCTGACATTAGTGCAACTCAGTTGGTTTTAAAAGCCCATAAAGAAGCTGTGAATTCCTTAAGTGGGAATGGTTCTACAAAGTTAGGAACTGTTGCAACGGTTGTTGCTGCAGCCAATTCAACAGCCTTGGAATGTTCAAAAGAAATAGAAGCAGCAATGCAGATTTCATTGCGAAATGCTCTGGGAATGATGAATAATAGGACTACTGATGGTCCTATGGATGATTTAACAATCATGAAGGTATAATCTCGTTCTGGTTTATTCTGTCTTTCTCTAATGTATAGTTCAGCATTCATGATGGTGCAGCAGAGTTGTACTCTTCATATACCTTGATTTCAATCTCATCCACTTAGTGTGTAATTTCTTCTGAAAACCTGGCTCCAGCTGCACCTTCTCCCACTTTGCTATTTTATATTTTTTCTTGGTCATTGCAACTAAATCCAGATGTGACATCTTTGTACTTTCATATTTTGTCCCCTTATTCTGTTTGATAAAAGGTCTATTTTAACTACTCAAATTGCTCCCTGCATCTTGAAATCACCTCTAAGCTTCATCACTGATTGGGGATTTAAGAGAGGAGAGAATGATCCAGGTTAATTAATAACAAATAAAACTTTAACAAAAAAAGCAAGTGGATAGAATCCCATTCTACATGATAGCAGCTAGGATCTCACACGTAAATGTCCTTGCTATTTTGAAAATTAAATTCCTAAAAAATACAATATTGCTATTATGGAAATTAAAGTCGTAAAATTGAAAATTTTCTCCATAGAGGTGACTCTTGTTTTCAGTATAGTTCCTAAATGAAAAGTGTTTTCAACCTTAGTTTCTAAATGAAAGTGTTTTCAACCTTGTCCCAATGTGAAATTGTTCTTGATTCAATCCCTTCTTCTGTGTACGGGGACCAGAATTGTGATATACAGGGATCAAAATTCAGTCTTTTAGGTTAGAAATATATTTGCTTGGAAAATAAGGAGAAGACACATGAAATTAGTATTGACAATTAGACGAGTTATTTAGGGAAAGGGGATTGGTAGATTAATAAATATGGGGATGCAAGGGTAGAGGGATCATTCTAAGTTGTTAGCATTTGTGACCTAGACGTTGTTGTTGTTTTTTTTTTTTTTTTTTTTTTTTTTTTTTTTTTTTTTTTGGTAAAATAGGTGAAACTGAAATCTTTGGAAGGAGAATTCCTCCCTGTCTTTAAAGACTCAGATATCAATAACTAGTCTGTTCAATTCTTTCCTTCATCCATTCTATCCAAGTATCCATTGGCTTGCTCATTCATGGTTCGTAACCCATACACAATGGGAAAGATTAAAAGAATTTTTTTTTGGAAACTTTTGTTTTTAGCTACTTTATTTAAACCTTCATAAAGTAGCTAAAACTCTGAGGGAATGATGTTTTTGTACAACTCTTAGAAGGTGAAGAAAAGTGATATAAAAAAGCTTTTTTTTTTTACCGAACCTTACCCAAATGCACCCTTAACTAGATAGCTTTTAGCTAGAACATTTTATAAAGAATTTGTATGAATTTTGATTGTTTTATGATTTGAATTATTTGTCATACTTCTTTTATAATGCATCCAACAATGTTTGTGCAAGATACACATTATGGTTAAAATGGGATTATGATAAGGCTTCTTTGTATGCGATTGTCGTGTATTAAACAGTAGTAACATGTCTTTCTTTTGTCGCAATATTGTTTTCAGATGGTTAAATCCTCCTTCAATTTTGGAGTTAGGGGAGGTCTCGCTTTTTTATTACTGTTTACTTGGGTAACTGACATTTGCAAACTCATGATTTATTTCACTTGCTTAGCGAAAAGAAGTAAAAAAATGCCTTGGGGAATGTCTTTATTTCTCCCATAGTATTATCTATTATAGGGGGAGGGGTTGTAGTGGCCTAGATTTTAAAGAGGAAATGAGGACGGCGGATATAAATAGAGAAATGATTTGTTTTTTAATTAGACAAGGACTGTTTGTATGTGGATATTTGTTGTCTCTTGCGCCTTTATGGTTCTTTATTGCTTTGGACTTTTGGTTCTGAAGCTGCTACTCTACAGGAAACACTAAGAGTGAAGGATGAGGAGCTACAGAATTTGTCTAGAGACCTTCGGGCACGTGATTCAACTATTAAAGATATAGCAGAGAAACTATCTGAGACTGCTGAAGCTGCTGAGGCTGCAGCATCTGCTGCTTATACTATGGACGAGCATAGGAGAATTGCTTGTGCAGAAATTGAGCGTTTGTATAAAGATTCTGAGAAGCAGCAAGAGTTGTTTACGCAGAAGGTATGCCATTTTTCTGGTTTAGGGCTAATTCTCAGTAAGCTGCTTGGGACAATTAACCCTTAGTTAATACTATGGGTACTACTTGCAATGGAGTTGTCTTGAATGTTCATCTCATCTTTTATTATTATTACTTTTTGCAGCTAAAAGAGTCTGAAGAAAAGATTGCGAGCCTAAGCAAAGAAAAAGAACAGTTAACTAGGCAGAGAGATGCTGCTATTCAGGAAGCAAATATGTGGCGCACCGAGCTGGCAAAAGCTAGAGAACATGATGTTATCTTGGAAGCAGCTGTAGTAAGAGCAGAAGATAAGGTTAGGGTTGCCGAAGCAAATGCTGAAGCTAGGATAAGGGAGGCTGTTCAGAGAGAATCTGCAGCAACAAAAGAAAAGGAAGAGCTTCTTGCATATGTGAATGTACTAAAAGCCCAACTTCAGAGGTAATCTTATTTTCTTTTTCCCTTAAATTTTATTTTGTTAAATTAGATTTGTTGAATACTTGGCGAACAGTAAAATGTGCCTTGGTGACTGGTTGATGGGTTTGAATCCAAAAACAGTCTGTTTGATCCTACCCTATATCTTTACATAGCGAGGAGTGGGGTATGTTAGTTTTTCTTCTTCTCTTTTCCCACCAAAGCATAAAAGATAGAAATACCTAGCTAAACTAGGAAAGGGAAGGAAACTTTTGATGGTTTATTTGTATTTTATGAGGTTGAATATGTGTATCAGTTATGAAATGTGGCGCATCATAAAACCAATGTTGGCTTAACAGATAGTTTTCTTTTCAACAGGCAACACATTGATACAACTCAAGTTTTTGAGAAGACAGAGTCATGCTCAGATACAAAGCATGTTGACCCCACAGAAGAGAATGTGGATAAAGCGTGCCTGAGTGTTTCTAGAGCTATGCCTGCCCCTGCAGAGAATGTCGTTCACATGGCAACAGATCAGGTGAACATTCAGCCGGTTGGAGACAATGAATGGAGTGATATTCAAGCAACAGAGGCAAGGATAGCTGATGTAAGGGAAGTAGCACCTGAAACTGATGGAAGCAGCTTGGATATTCCTGTGGTTAGCCAGCCAGGTACTAATCATCACCATGAACCAGGAGCTAACTCTTTCCATCAGCCCTGATGTTATTCACAGGTATACAACATAGAGCAAATTTCAATTTAGGCTATGTAATTTGTTGGATGAGCATGTAAACCTTATTGTTTTGCCTAATCAAGCTGTGTGATATGCTACCTTCCCTGAAAGTGAATACCTTTTTTCTGATGTAAATGTAATGTAATACAACACGAGCTGACCGGTAAATCTTCTGTGATGTGTAACATTTGATCAACGGATGGAGCCCTTTTTTCATCCACAATGAATAGAACACTTTAAACAAACGATTATACTCAATTGAACATGCTCGCCCATTGAACTAACAAATTTAAGTTTAATTCTACTAACAAATGGGCAATCCTTTTATGCTTTTATTCAAGCTCGACATTGAACTAATTTGAAAACATTGTCTATTTCAAATATGTGATGCACCTTATGAAATCACGACTCCAGTAATGGAAAGAACACTTTCATGTATAGTGTGTTTGTCTCCACATGAATATTGCTCACGTGAAGAAAGAGCACGGATTTTTATTTTTATTTTTTTGTTTCCAATGATTTAAGTTGAACAATAAAGATGAATTTGTGTAAAGATTCACTATAGTAATTCTTGTACATACAAGAGGAAAGTCGAAGAAAGTCAGCCGTACATACGAGTTTTATAAATTTAACCATCATTGTCTCATTGCTACATTTTATCTCTGGTTTGATTTGTGGTTTCAGCTTCAGCACTACTTTAATTAAACGCGGGTACTAAGATGTCTAAATAACTTATCAATCATTGATTTTATATTTAATATTTATTAGGTGCTAATCTTTTATACTAATTTCTGTCTATTTAATTAAGTTTTATGAAATACAAATTACTAATCATATTTTATCTTAAATTAATTTTAATAACAAAAGTAAAATTATAATCTACAATTTCATCAATTAAATTTTTTTAATAATTACACTCATTATATTATTCACACAAACTTTTATTTTATTTTTTTATAATTTTTTTAAATCCAAACAATCTTATTTTTTTTACTCTTTTTTTCATATTTATTCTTTTTTCTTTCTCTCTCAAGTCGAATTCCTAAACAAACACGCCGTAGAAAAAAAACTTACATAACACAATTAGTGATGTCTTGGTTGTAAATTAAATCAAAGGAACTCAAATCGTTCTACCATTCTTTTCAAATTAAAATACAAAAGTAATAAATCTTACTCTGCAACCAATGGCTGGTCATTATATAACCTAAAACAATGATTAATAATTATGCTAAAACTTTAGCTTCTTGAAGAAAAGAATTTTAGCGTCTATAATTATCCAACTAACACGAATAAAATTTCCTCCCACTACAATAACCGTGGTCATAAACCAATAACATTAAAGAGAAACCTTGAATTGACCTTAGTTAGCCTAATGTTACCTGGCCTAGTACCCACCTTTTTAAGCTCTGAAATAGTAGAGGACGTGAGGTGTACACACAAGTCATCTTTGAGCAGTTACTTGGAAATTAAATACAAAGATAAACACTCAATTCAATGTTTACATCATCTTCAAGTAATTAGATTTTGGTTGTAGTAGAACACATCAATTTCATTTTATGGTAAGTTTGGTTCTGGGGTAGAGAAATAGAAATAATACAAAATAGAGAATAAGTAAGTTGAGAAAATAGAAAAAATTAAATTAAATATTTAATCAGTTGGTAAAGTAAAAATATGTTTTGAAAATTGTGTAATTTAATTAATCCTTCTAGTTTTACGCTTTTTTTAGGATAATGTTTTAGGAAGAATATTTTGAATGAAAAAGTTTCTTACCAAATTTTTTATTAACAAAAATATTAATTTAATATTATTATCACAAATATAAGTTCAATTTTAAACATATATTAAATTTTAAGAAAGTCATATTCATAAATTTGATATTAAAATGACATTTTTATTGACAAATTTTTATAAGAAACTTTTCTTTAACGTTGTTTATTTATTTGCCTTAAGGAAGGATTGACGTCAATTGATGGGACTGTTAACTGTTCACAACTTCACATCACTTACCAGTTCCAATCCGAATATGTGGGAGCCTTGTTAAAAGTGTTCAATTGGGTGGAAGTTTGTACTCTATTTCATTATTTTTCCAGAAATATGAAATTTTAAAATAATATATTTTTTTTTATAAAGAAAGAAGAAAGACAAAGAATAATTAGTGATTCTGAGGTGAGTATAAAAATTTGTTAGGTGATAAATTTGTAGATTGATCTATCCTCTTAATCTTTAAAATTTAGGATAATTGAGTTTTAATTCCTTAAAATTTTAAAAAGTATTTTAGTTTTTAAATTTGAAAAAAAAAACGCTTTTGATTATGTTTATAGTTTATGCACTAAAACAGTTTTAAAGAAAAAAAGATTTTATTTTTTCAAAATCAATGTTTAAAAACCAAAAATGTATCTTTTTTTTTCCGAATTCGAGATGTCAAAATGATTTTTTTAATTTTAAAAGTAAAAAGTGAATATGTTTCAAATTTAAAGAATTAAAAACAGAACTAAACAATTAATTCCATATAATTCAAAGTTTTAATTCGGGAAAAGTAAAAAAAAATAATAATCTAATTCCATTCTATCAAAACATAATCTGAACAATTCAACGAAACTTCTATTTTTTTTGGCGGAATAGTATATTTCGTTATATTCCATTTCTCACATATATGTTTCATTAATTAAAAGATAACATGACAAACAAATAAAGAGGATCAAGAAAAAGTTAATATATTGTGTCAAGGTTTCACCCAAGAAAATAATAGAGTGAGAGATATACGAAATATATATGCATGTATGTTACTATGTTATAAGTGGTTTAAGCATGAAAATGAAAATGGTATCAAAATCTATTACACTCTTTACAATGATCAGAAACCCTGGATGGATCAACAGCAAACTGAACCACAGATGTGAGATCATCCCAATTCTCATGAGCAAATTCCAGACTCTGATGGTTCCAAAAAGTTGAGTAAGAGAAGGATGTTGGAGGCTGAGGTACATGACCTAGGAGTATGTGGCTACGTTGTTGGTCAACATGTTCAAAAACTGGTTTCTTCATTTCATTTTGTTGTTGAAGGAGCATTGATGATGGTGAGTTTGTGAAAGTCAAGTATGGCTTGCTGTTGTCAGATTCTAAACTGCATGTTTTGGAACTTGAAGAGTTTGTGGGGTTTGGCTTCGTGATTGGTGCTGTGGCTGAGTCTTTCAAATTTGGTGTGTACTTCTTGTAAGATGGGACTCGTTTGAATATTCGACATAGCGTCCACACTTCCTGCGAAACACACAAAAAAACCAAACAAAAACACACGTTAAATTTATGAATATCATGTAAATATAAAATAAAAATTTGACATTTTAATAATTTATAATTTATAAGTAAATGTAAGCTTGATCATATAATAAAATTTGGTAAGATTGAATTTGATTAAAGTTTAATATCTGTATTAAGATTGTTAGATTTATTGGACCATCCACTGTTATAACAAGTTAGTATATCATAACAAGATTGTTAAAATTATTAAACTACTCATTATTATATCATCTTTAAATATATAGTCTCATACACAAATTAATTACGAAACTAATTTTGTAAAATGGATTTATACTAAAAAGTAAAAAACTATAAAATGTTTACAAAACAATAATTTATACAACGTTCAGCATGGTTACGTATTTTACGTATTTGATACAATTTGAGTATCTGTCTTTCTTAGCTATGTTGATGTGATTATTTAGTAAATAAATTTGTTTGTATGTCTTAATCTATGAGTAATTCTCGTTTTTGTGGTCCAACAAAGGTGCTTCGGACTTTAGAATAGTATACAGAAACAATCGTTTGTTTGTGGTCTTCTTGAATTAATATGAACATGCTTCGAATCCGAATCTGAGAAAGTTGTGGTCGTTTGACTATGTTATCTCACATTTGTCTTTACCTAGGGTTCTAGATGGATTTATTAGTTTAACATTTTTTATACTTCTTTTCAATACAACATAAAAAAAAAAAAAGAAACATGAGACAAAGTCTTCTAAGATCATAGAAGATAGTATATTGAATTGACCATTAATAGTAGTTTTACAAAATTAATGGTATCCCAAATACTTTTTCAGAACTATCTTTAATGAATCAATAGTTCATATATTAGGAGTAAACGAGTAAATAATTAAACAGATAAAAAATTGTCTTAGAAAGGTGTATAGTATTTTAATAAAATTTAAAATATTTACTGAAGGAAGGGGAACGGAAATATTATTCAAGTACAAATTATAAAAATATTATTTTTTATGATAATGGTTTTATGTTTCCCTTCTCAAAAAATTTTAATCTGACTAACATTCTCACATTTCAATAAAATATTATTTATTTTATTTTTTAATTTGTTCTCAGATTAACTATTCTATCTGTCTTCGTCAAAATATGCATTTATGGAAAGTATCAACACTATTTTAATAAAACTAATTAATATTCCTAAAAACAGTATATTTGCTTTTATATTTTTAATTTGTATAAAAATTATAATTATACTTAGAATAAATTACAATAAAATCTCCTGAATTTGTTTTCAAAGTAGACTTCATCCTTTATTTCTTTCACTATTACAAATGATCTCTCATCAAGATATCTAAGAACAATATATTTAATGTAAAAAAAGTGGCAATTGAATGTTTTTAAAAGAAGGGATAAATTGGGTTAAAATTTGATAAAAATATAATGGAGTGTGAATCTAATAAACTCTTACAATTATTGTAGAATGAAGAAAGTAAAATATTATAGCAGAAGTGACATAGTGGAATTGACTTACAGCTTCTTGAATGTGATTAGGTTGTGGAATAGTGGTAGATTTTCCACTGGGTGGGAGGCGAAACTCATGCATCATCCAATCAGTTTTGGTGCCTTTTCCAGCACTTCCACGGTAATAAACCAGTGATTTCTTCAGACCAATGCATTCATGGGGTTCTTTAACACAGTATATAGGCTTATCAATCCCTGTGGCTTTCCAAAATCCAGAACCTGTTACTCTATTTGGCCTTATGCTGTTCCTGTACTTTCTCCCTCTTATGCAGAAGAAGTACCATTCCTTCTCCCCCACAGAACTTGCTTCTTCACACAATCAACAATCACTCAATACAATAGCCATAAATATCACATAATCAAAATATATGTATCAACAAAATCTTTGTCTTCCTTTCAATTTATACACCTTATTCAAGCTTCAGTTTCCAGATTATGTATCAGTATCAGTTAAGCTGTTTCATTCAATCATGCAGAAACGTAACCAGACTCATGAAATTCATCTGCTGCATCAGATGCAAAAAAAAATAATTTCTTTTCACTTTCAGTAATTAATAATTTAATACCATATATTATAGTGGAATAATCAAGAGGAAGGTGTGATCTTACTTGGAAGATCCCATGGATCATATTTGTATATGTCAATCTGTTTGATGAGTTCAATTCTGAGAGGCTTCTTCTCCACCTTTCGCCTCAGATAAAACCCCACAAGCTCTTCATCTGTTGGATGGAATCTAAACCCCGGAAGCACAACTTCATCTTCTTTCTTCTCTTTCTTGTCCTCATCATCAGAGTTATGTAACTTGGTCACATCCATTGTTGCTCTCTCTGTGTAAAGCTTCAAACTTGGGAACCTTCTTCTGATCTGTAAGCTATGTTATGTTCCTCTTTTTCATCTACTTATATTAATTTCTGTCATCTCTGAGTAAATTGAAAAAAGACTATATTTTGACACTCACCCAAAAAAAATTACACCCCCCTAATAACTATTTTAATAATATAATAATATATATTCATATTTTAATTTAAAAAATAAAACAAATCTAATTAAAGTATTAATATTTTGGATTTTTTTTAGATGTATGTTATCACCCCTCTAAATTGAATAGTGGCTGCTGTAGTCAAGTCAAATATTTCCATTAAATAGTGTGTGGATGTCTTAAAAATGAAATTGAAGCTTACAAGTTTTTTAACTCGTCATAACACATACATATCGATTTATTTAAGGTTTTGAAAAATACGGTTCCTTAAAAAATTGATTATCTTAAAGCTTGATGTCTTAATTATTTTCACATGGTTTGCTATTATTATTAAATTAATGGTGACAATTTAGGCAATGTCAATGAATGTTAGCTTTCAGGGCAACAACAGAGTAAAGTCTTTGAGAGTGGGCACAACTTTGACTATGATGTTCATGGAAAAGGTCAAAAGAGATTTCAAAGTCATTATTTTTCTGCAGAGAATTTTCGAAAGCTAACTTTAGCAATTAGATTATTGGTGCCTGGAATTATGATCATCAACATCAATGTCCACTTCTAATTTATAAATATCTTCAAATGTAATAACCCTTTTCATGTGTTATTTCTTCCTTTTCAAACCCTCATGTTCTTCCTCAAACATTTTCATTCCTCTGTCTCGTGAAAGAACAGAACTATTTAGATTGATGAAGCTTGTACCAAAAATCAAACACGTATCTGAAAAATTTACCAGTGAGGCTTGTTTTTCTTTTCTCAATTTAATGTATAGAATCAACAATTCAACATCGTCTTTTATAAGATTTATATACCATTCTATATATAAGACTGAAAAAAATGTTTAAATAAATCTGCTTAGTAATATTTATCATAATTTATTTCAGTATGTATTGAATATTTATTTAGAAAATAGCTAAAAATTGATTTGCGAGTTGCAAAGAATTCAAAGAAAGGCACCACTTTGTGTTTTGTGTCCTTGGAAGTACAACCTACCAAAAAGGAGAAAAGAAGAAGCATGTGAAAGTGACAAACACAAACAATTTTGGAATCTCAAAGTTTTCATCGTTGTGGATGCTTCTCAAACAAACAAACAAACAAGGTTTTCTCTGCAGCAAAAACCAGAATCATTTCATTGCTAACAAAGAAAAGTAAAAACAAAGAACCATATATTAGTGTGAAAATGTAAAACCAATGAATGAGATTTCATAGATTCCTTTTTTCAATTTGAAACAAGTTCGATTTAGTTTTAAGAGTTTATTAAGATATAGTTCAATTTTTGAAAACCTTGTTTAAAAACATTTTAGTCTGATTTTTAGAATAATATTTTAATAATTAGTTAAAGTTTAATTCAGTTAATCATATAGTGTAGTGCCGGGGATGATAAAATAATGAAACTATGATATTAGCTAATAAAAACGGACTAAGATAACCTAATCCATTTTTGAAAATACAAATTAAAAAGATGTAACCCGTCTCATTTAAAGATGTAGATCAGTTTAATTATTATATTCAATATATTTTTTTAAATGAATATTTTTTAAGAAATTATATAAAAAAATTAAATTAAGTTCTTATTAAATATTTTAGGTCAATTGACTAAATAAATTATTTATATTTTTTAATTGAATATAGATGTGACTATTATCTTATCATCTTATCCCATGTTAAGATGTAAAATTTTGTAGTTAATATAAAATAATGTTGTGATTAATTAAAAATATGAATAATTTTATTTTTATTATTTTAATCATATGTAAGTATTCTCATATCCTTTAATGACTTTTATGTTATTACCTATAACAATTATTATAGTCACGAGACCGACTTACAAATGTCTAACATATTTTTAATAAAAATAATATTTATTTATTATTTTACAATAATTATAATGTCTTTTTATTAATTATAATAAAAAAATTAAACAGTAGAAATCTAATTAAAAAATATAAATTTTGAATACTTAATAAAAATATTAACAAGAACTCAATTGGAGATATAATTTATAAGAGAATCAAAACTTAATTAAGCATTCTATATAATTATTTTCTGAATAAATAATTTTTAAAAATGATTTTCCAAATCAATTTTTTTAAATAATTATTTTTTAAAAATTAAAATTATAGATTTCCTTTGCTTCTTTCTTAAATATAATTACAGTAAATTAAGTTGAGAATTCAATTTCTTTATAATCAAATTCTGAATCGTTACAGTAAATTGTGTTATTAGCTAATTATTTAGTATAGGTACACTATGGATAAAAAAATTTACTATTTTAAAAAAAATTCGAGCAAATAATATTGTTTTCACGCGTTTATGACAAGAGTGAAGCTACTTGTGTTCCAAGGATGACTATTATCCTCTCCCCGAATTTTTTATAATTTTATATAAGAACTAAATTATGAATTAATTTCATTAAAATTTAATCAATTAAGTATTTATTTATTTGATTATAGATAATGAGCGAGACCGACTCGTGGTCAATTCTTCAGAGAAACTTCTTAACTTTGTAATATTATCTATCTCGTGACCACGTCAATAGCTTATATCGTAAAATATTTTTTAAAATGACAACTTTTAAATAATGAATTGAAAATTCAAATTTCCATATCTTCTATTTCTTTCTTTCCTTCTTTATTTATTTTTTAATAAGGAAATTTCAATATCTAATTTGATGATTTCATGAAAAACTGAAAATGGAAGCAGTCAGATTATTACGCGGTCTCATGTTTCTTAGAAGAAAGAGGAATCCAAAATGTATTGTAATTATTTTTTTAATAAAAATATTACTTTAGTTATAATATATTGATCATAATGTAAAAAATTATGCTGTTAAAAGTCATCTCAATTAAAGATGCTTTCTGTTGGTCCCTAATATAATTTTTTAGATAATATTTTTAAGATACTTTGAAATGTATAAAGAATTAATTTTATCATCGAATTATGATAAGAAAACTAATTATTATAACTCTCAAGCTGAAATCTCTAACTATTATTATTTTTATATTTTGATAATACTGCAAGATAAAAAATATTCATTTTAACTTAAAATATGATAAAATATAACCAAATTAAGACATTTGATAATAGTTTCTTTGGGCTCAAATACAATAAAGAAACGAGATTAATATTTGGTTCAAATTTTGATTTTACGGTAAAAAACCTAAAAACCAAAACGATTTATATATTAGTGTGATTTGGCCAGATAAGACCTTTCTAATCAATCGAAAGCATAGTTGATTCCTTATAAATTAAATGAGAAAATGTGAACTAAATTAGGTAATTAAGTACAAAACCATATTGTATCAAGTTGCAAGTTATAGTTGATCCTTACCTTAATGGTCCAAAATTTTGGAATACTTTAAGGTCTTAGGAATCACAGTTTTTGCTATAATAACTGTGAAAATTACAGCAAATATTCAACTTATTTCTCCTAATTCAGTGCTAAATTTTCTAATTTCTATAAATATCATGCATACTTGCCTACCCAGGTGACTTTTTTTCTCATGGTTTAGTATAATTTCACTTAAAGTCTCCTTTTTAATCTTACACAAATTTCATTTAATTTATGTAATCACCTGAATAATATTGTCTGTCACACATAAATCTCTTTTAAAATAACCGAAGAAAAAAACAATAAATTAGAGAAAAAGAGCAAAGTTTGGACTTTGATAGTAAATTCTCTAGGGATGAAAAAAAATTGTGAAAATTCACCATGAATATATCTAACCAATACATTTAATAGATATTTATGAGTAATGAGCACACATATTTTACTTATATTTTTTAGATATACATCTTTTAATATTTTTGAATTTTAATAAAAGCTTACACATTAGAGACTCACTGTGTCAAAGCAAAGATATTTTATAAAAGGTGTGTAATGGGTTTCTTGATTTCAACAGTCTCCATTGATTTTGATTGTGCAAGTTATCTAAGCCTATTTTCTTGACAGATTTTTCTCTCCCTTTCCAGCCACTTGTTTGTTTAGAAAACCATCCAAACACATTAAATTAAGAACATTGATACTTGGCCACTCATAATAAGATAATTTTAACAATTAATTACATAATTTTACTTTTAAATTAAATTATTAATGTATTATTATATTATTAAAATAAATTTGTCAGTGAGCGTTTATTTGATAAAGAGAGTGTGAAATCTGAGAAACCCTATATTATATCGTAATTATTGCCGCACAGCTACCTTTTGTGTTCATATGGTTTCCACGAATCAACACGTGTTTGACAATAATTTGTATGTAGGAAAAGACATTGGTTTGCTAAAATTATCTGAAAGGTCGTTGAAAGCTATTTTTGGTAAAATTACTTAAAAGGTTGAGGAAACTTACAAATTTTATTAAAAATTAAAAAGTTAGATTAAAAATGTTTGGTAAAATTAGTTGATTAATTAGCTAAAATTTGTAAAATAATAAATAAAAATGTAATTACTGTTTAATCAGATCTTAATATCAGATAATTATAAATTTTAAGTAAATATAAGTTTATATTTTAATTTACTTTTAATTTTTATAATCCAATTTTTTTACACATTAAACATTAATTATATTTTCTTTACAATTTCAAATAAATATAATTTGTCAATAAAAAAATAAATACTTTATTAAAATATAAATTAAAACAATAATAAACAAGTTTAACATTAAATTAATAATTAAAAATAGTGTAGCAATAAAATAATAATAATAAATCATAAATATTGTTTTAACATTAAGATTTTCTATTATCATTTTAAAAAATAAGATGGTAAAATATAAGTTTCATTTGAGTAAAATTAAAATAGTAAAAGCTATTAAAAAAATATCTTACCAAATGTAAATAAAATGGTTTTATTTTAAAATGCTTTATAAAATACATTACATCGATTTAGTCAACTAGGAAGATAAGAAAAACATCTTAACTTTTCAAAATTTTACTATTTTAAAAAATATTACAAGATTTACAAAATAGATATATCTCCCATATATAACACCTCAATTTAACTCTTATAAGTGATTAAATATATATATATATATATATATATATATATATATATATATATATATATATTACAAATTGTTTCGGTACAAAGTTAGATAAAAAAAAACATTCATTTTTATAAAAATTTTAATACAAGATATACTATAAATAGAATGAATAATTTCTCCAAATATCTAAGGCTTAATCAAAAACATCCTTCACTTACTCATTTACAACATTACACAATTATCACATATAAGAAACAGATACACCAACACAAATATCAGAAAGTAAGCTATTATTTAAAAAATTTCTCATATAATCTAAATATGATAATGTATAAATAACATTTAACACCTGACAACTTATTCACGCTATCTATCATTCAACTCATATAAAAATCTAAACTTATGACTTTAAACTATGCATATAGACACAATTCTACTTTGCGAAAACTCGTGTATTGAATAAACATCGAGATATTCAGTAATACAACTCCAAAATGTGAATCTACATAGTCCCCAAATCAGTTCAGACCTTCTTCGACTCTCACCACCTAGTAATATACATCTATTTGATTCCTATTACTAGTAAAGTCTGGATATCAATTGTTATTAAATGAATCCTTAGACAATGCACATCCTAATTGACCTAGACACTTATATTTCCTTTTCTGAAGATAATATATTTTGATCCTGACCACCTCAATCAATACTTTAATAATATCATATCATTCACTTTTCAATCTCAATCTCAAATATCTCAAGAATTACTTAATCATCAATACTATTCAATCTTAATCATAAATCAATCATGGTACCAAGTAAAGGTACATAAAGCATACAAACAATTTCAACTTATTTCAAAGAATCAATCTCATTCTACTAACTTATCATCAAGAATTAATTAACATACTCTAACATATCTAAATATAAGATACCAACTCTTTGAAACTACACTTATAATTTGTTTAAGCCAATAAATTTAGTTCAAAAATTCATCCACGCTTACAACTCCATCACAAGCCATATTCAATCTTACCTATAAAAAAATCAATCTATAGATCTTACACTATTATATTCAAGTATTATTCCACTACTCAATCACATCAATTTATCACACAAATTAAACAATCAAATTCACTCAATGCTCAAGGACCAGTTCAGATTTGCAAGAAAAACTTGAGCACTGATGATCAAAGATTTATACATTTAAGCCTTTTATTTTAGAGTTCTATTTAAAGATAGTTGATTTGTATAAAACATGCAATTAGCTTCCCTTACGTGGCTTAAGCATAGCACTCTTCAAAAGAGCTCCTAAATCTATAGTTCACCCAAGATATCCTAATCTACACCACAGAATTTTGATCAAAGATCAGACTGTACTACTATGATCATGAACTAATAGAGACCTATTCTAATATACTAGAGGTCGTATGATAAGTAGCTAAAAATACTATAAAACTGACTCAAAAGAAATGAACAGAATATGAACTTACTCTGTTCAAGAATTTGATTAAATGTTCCACTCTTGCTCTACTTGACGTTAATAGTCTAGGAGTGACCTCTGATTTTTAGTCAAACGACAAGTAAGAGAAAAATTCTAGAAAGAAAAAAAAAAAACTAAAGAGAACCTATTTTTAGATATAGTGATTTTGTGAAAATAAATATTAAATATCACCTTTTTATATAAACACTTGTTTTTTATTCAATATTAAAATATTCAAAGTGGTCATTTTCACTACTTCTATTTAAAATAACTATTTTTTAGGGTGTTAGACTATACTCGTTAAGGAAACGATACACAATAGGAAAACTACTAATCTTATACCACTAAACAATAAATGAATATTGATTTGAGCCAGAAAACAATAAAGGAAACGCTATTGAATTAAGTAAGAGTAGACTTATGGAATTTTCTAATACGATAACATAACACAATTTCACTCATTTCCCTGCTGTGAGAAATGGAAATCAAGGAAGATACAAAATGAAAACATGGCAGTGATTCTTTTGTTACAGATCTAGCTTGCGTAGAATGAAGAATTACAAATAATGAAGCTAATTTTGAAATGCTTCAACAAGCCAAGCGTTATTCCATCATAGAATCTTTGCGTTATTTCTTCTTGTTGAGGATCGTTCACTTCCCTGATGGCGAGAGATTAAAGCTTCTCCAACTACCATTGCAGAAACATAAGACTTCACGAGGGAGTGTTTTTCATCATCTGAATCCTTCAGATTTTAGTTCAGTAAATCTGTGGTTGCATTACAAGTAAAATAAAATTATGTGTAAAATCACATTAATTTCATCATCTGAAGTTGAACCTTCGGATTCTATTCTGTATATCCTTCAGAGTTATCAGCAGAGTGGAGCCTTATGAAATGCAATTATTCGTGGTCTTTGTTTACATTCACTATCTGACAGAACTGAACAGCTGCAAAAAGAATAAGACATAAAATTTTCATTACTAATTAGGTAAGATGCCAAGGAAATTGACATGTACCACTAGTTGGAACCAATGGAACAGGAAAAGAACAAAGAAGTATCGTTGTACACTGAAACAAACTCTTAATTTTCGGTCATGCCTTCTTGTAGTTTTTCTGTGACTCATCATAAATCTTCTGTAGCAACTTACCAAATTGGCTTTGGAACATGCTAAACTTTAATCTTTTGTGAAGGGGTCTCATGGAGCCATTAGTTTTGGCTAGCATTTCGGTGGGAGATATGAGTGATGGTGAATGGAAATTTGAAGATATTGATAACATGTCAATATTGTGCGTGAGATAGGGAAAATACAGGGTTAGAGTGATGTAGCATTTGTAATGGAGACAAATTTTATGACGGGCTAATGATGCAAAAAGTGGTGACTGTGATAAGAAAGAATACCACTAATTTTTATTAATATTGATTTGCTTACAATAGAAAATACCACTTTTTTGTAAATTTCTAAGTTGACGCACATCATTACCAAAAGAAAGAACATTTCCAAAAAAGAATTGACACAGATTTCAATTTAACGACATCATTTTACATCTGCTATAAATCTTAAACAAATATTCTAGTCAATGTTTTCATTATTAGCAGCCTCATCACTGACACGTTCATCAGTTTCTCCATCCATGCAGAGTGCAAGTAAGATGGTCTGTGCTTCAAGGATTCCATCCCTGAGTCCGTTCAAGTATATTGCACATATCAGATCTTCAAACTCCTCTAATTTTAGCAACCTTTGAACTACAGCAACGAATAGCCTCTCTAATTCTTCAGCTCTTTGTTTCAAAATAACCCTAACCTTCTCATACTCAGCGACACGATCAAAGTTGTATTGTCTCTTCCCAACCAACTCATCACATCGAATGTTGAATTTCTGAATCAGTTCATCATATTGATTTCTCGAAGAGCCGGTAGGGTTCTGAGCAACATTTTCATTTTCACTTTCAAGTTGCGCAAATCTGTTGCCCACAATTTGGTATTGCTCCTTCAACATCCGGAAGAGTTTACTCGTGACCTCGGATTCCGACGTACTTTGTCCATTCATCATCATGAATATTCGCATCAGAGGGTCGTGAGAAGGAGGAAGTGTCACTCTAGTCCAATCCAATTGTGGAATCCTCAGTATTGGGGGTGATGCAAAAGTTTGTGTAATCCCTCTCCTATTTATCACAGTATTTAGGGTTTTCCAAAAGTCCAAATCAGGAAACCTCAACTTTGCTTCGATGAGTCCACCGTAAACTCCACTCATGTATGCCCTATTTTCAGCTAAGGGTATCATCTCCATCCCTTCAGGTGTCCATCCAATACTATGACCCTTCTCCAAAGCAGCACTTTTGATTTCAACAATATCTAGAGCAGGAAACCTAGTTTGTGCCTCAAGAAGCGCATCTATCATTCCTTCAGCATATATCTCTCTCACTACTTCTTCCAGCTGAGGATCGTACCCTTCCTCCTCCTCCGTATGCTCAGAGGTTGAAGCTTCTTTGACAATCATGTGATCGGGAGAAGTGAATAGGAGATCGTCCATGTTGGTTCCATCTTCATACACAAAAGCTCCCCAACCACTTATCATCAACGACGAAGTGGCTTTATACTCAACCTGCACCAGATTCCACTCCTCCTCCAGAAGTGCCCCAAGGCCAAGCCACTCCTTCTCACTGAACAAAACTCGTAGATCACATATCAAGATGTGTTCTGCTTTAATTCTGATGCTGCGACACCCTTTGCATGGAACATATCGACCGTTGATAAGTAGACGCAGATCAACAAGGTGACGGCGAGCAAATTTGTCCCTTTCACTCTCATCTTGGAAGTGGAAGATCATGGCTAGAGCAACGTTAGGGAACTTTCGACGAACCCAGAAACGAGGATTCCGTTGCACCCCCACGTAGTTAAACCATTCTGGAATCTCAGTTATGAATGGAATCACCATTTCTATTCCACGTACCCCTTTCTTCACCTATCAGATTATTAAAAGATGTAAAATTCACTTCTATATGCATTTTAATAATTTTATCCATTTATGAGTATGACTAAAAATAGTTTAAATACAAGTTATTCTAAGAGTAAGGGTAATACAAATATTTAAAAACGCATATTTTAAACTCAAAGAACAATAAAGTATGAAATAATAATAATATTTTAAAAGTGGCCAGAAATATTTATTTTCGAAAATGTGTAAGTATTATTATTTTCAAAAAATGAAGGTACAAGATTTAACTTTAGCAATAAAGTTAATATACCTGACACCAAAGCATGTCTGTTGTCTCTCTTGTTAACTCGAAACAAAATCTTGCGTCTACTTTCTGAATGGATGGTAACTCTGAAATTTCTTCAAGGTAGAGGCAACCATGAACATCAAGAATTCTCAAGTTAGTGCATTCAGTAATTTTTTTAAGCTTCGTACATCCATTCAAATCGAGACTTGTCAAATCACCACATTCCTTGATGCATGAAGGGATAGATACAAAATTGTTCTCTGAAGCAATCAACTCTTCTAATTTTGGAAAGTAGCAAAGAATTGCAAGAAGATCTTCATCAGACAAATTACCATTTTTTATGTTCAGTGATAGAAATGTTGGACGAACGTTGGCTTTTGAAGGGTGTTGCATCAAACTTCTAAAGGATTCTTGAAGTTTGGAACATCCTTCGATTTTCAGGGAAACAACATCTGACAACATGAATAAGCTGCTTGGTAGATATTTAAGTTCCCTGTTATTCGATATGTCTATACAAACAAGTCCAGTAAGTTTACCAATGGATTCTGGAAGCTCTTGAATAGCAGTATTCATCATATAAATCTTCAATGGCTTAGTCATTTCTTGCGTTATCTCTGGGAAGTGACCAAGGCTTTCACATAAATTAAGGTCAAAGACTTCTAAAGATGGTAGAAACATTCTGGACATGAAATTATTGAGTCTTGTGCATTCTGAAACACTTAAATGACCAAGCCTTTTTAGGAATCCAACAGATTCATGGACTGCAATTAGGTTTCTACAATGATCAAGTCTCAGTTCTCTTAGATTCTGAAGTTCGGACACATCAGGTATTTCAGTGATACATTGGTTATATGAAAAGTCCATATTTGTCAAGCATGGAAATTTCTGCCAAATAGAGAAAGTCAATAAAAATGATTATTTGCAACATTTGGAGTTTCTAACTTATTAATGAGAATAAATATGGAAGCTTTAGTTCAATGAAAAATTGAAATGTAAAAAATAAGAAAATATGATATATAATTGTACCTTGAATGGCTCTTCCAATATTAGACGACTTCTAGGCAAATTGAAGACAACGATTTTCTTTGGATGAAATTTTGGTGGAAAAGACTTTGAAGGATACTCTTCCCAGTCAAGCAGTCTTAAATGATTTGGTAAACATTCTAGTTCAGATGAAAAGGATGTGTTTCGAACAATGAGAATTCTGAGCCATTTCATGTTCTTAAACTCAGTACCACTCCAATTTACTTCTGCTCGCTGAGGTGGATCAAGCATAATCCCTTGAATCTTATCAGTTCCCTTTAACACAAGTACAAAACAGCAACATCAACTACATATTATCAGTAATATAAAATACTACAACTTATAAATCAAAATCAGAGAGAGTAAAAGACGATTACATAATTTTCGGTTAGTATTTCAATAACATCTTCATGATTCCATATTCTGCTACGATCACCAAGATTTGATGCTTCCTGCCTAACAATCTCTCTACCCATATCTTGTATTAGATCATGCATCTTTAAGCAACCATACTCGATATTTATGAGAGATTTATTAACAAGCACTTTCATGTTTGATGTTGAACGAAATTCCTCAAGTATCTCTTTCACATATTCCAGTCTTTCCCCTTTAAAGAAGCAAGCTATGTCCAGGAAAACTTGTTTGGCATCGTTATCTAATCTATCGTAGCTTATTTTGAGCACATCTTGAATCTTTTTATTTGGAGAAGTCTTTCCATATTCTTCCAATGCATCTTCCCAAGCTTCTGAACTTCCCTCATGAAGAGTAGCTAAATCAGAGCCTATCACTTTTAAAGCCAGTGGAAGACCTTTGGCGTAATCTACCGCACGAAAAGACACATCTTCAAAACCTGGTTTAGGATAACCTTGTTTGAAGGCACTCCAACAAAAAAGCTCTAAAGAATGTTGGTCATCAAGCTCCTTCATTTCATAAATATTTCTAACTTGGTGAGCAATTAGCACATCTTTTTCCCTTGTCGTTATAATGATCCTACTACCTGAACCAAACCAATCACACCCTCCTGCCAACTTTTCTAACTCGTCTTTATCATCAACATCGTCAAGAACCAAAAGAACTTTCTTTCGATGAAGCTTTTGTTTTATTTCATAAATTCCTTCACTTGTACTTCCCAAGTCAGTTTCCAACTCGTCTAACATATCAGATAAAAGTGTCTTTTGTAGATCTTCCATGCCATTGATTCTGTTTGATTTTTCTCTAACATCGGCAAGAAAACTTGTAGCATCAAAGTGTTGCACAATTTTGTCATACAAAGCTTTGGCAAGTTCCGTTTTTCCAATTCCACCAAGTCCGTGTATGCCCAACATTCTTACAGTGTTATCATTAGGATTCATGTCCAAAAGTGACATAACCTCTTCTATACAAGGCTCAAGTCCAACAGGATTTTGACCACTATATAAAGGTTTAGGAGCTATATGTCTATGGACCTTCTCAACAATTTCTTCAATAAAATAGCTTTCATACCTATAAGAGTAGAATGTATTCATTATTTGTTTGATATCAGGATTTTTTTATTATTGTCCTAAATACTAACCATTGTGATTATCGTACTAGATAGTAAGCATTGATATTAATAACCAGTATAGCACAAAAGAATAATGATTACACGCTATAGTACACAAAATTTACTAGAGATGAGAAAGTTACAGAAATTTTATTCAAGATAAAAAACTCAATAATTTATAATGAGAAATACCTAAATATAATATCAAATTCAATGGTTTGTTATCGTAATTACATAGATGAAAGGAATTATTGTTGTACATACCCGGTGCTAATATGCTTCTCTGGGAAGTTAACTGCTTCAGACAAAGCTGACCTCCAAGCCTGCATTCTCTGCGACTCTTTTCCAAACTGATTTTCGTGTGCCTTCATGTGTTTCCCGAAGCTATTTCTCTCGTGCAGTATATCTGAGGGATCTACATGGTAAAACACTGGGATAACAAGTTGCTTCTTCTCCCTCCTCTTGGTGAGTTCCATGATCCCAACAAGTTCATCCAGACACCATTTGGAAGATGCATAGTTCTCAGAAAACACAACGATGAAAATCCTAGATTCCTCAATGGCCCTGCACAGTGCAGGTGAAAGAGTCTCCCCTATCCTCAGATTCCTGTCATCAACGAAACTGTTCATTCCCTTCCTAACCAACTCTCTACGGAGATGCCCTATGAAATTGTACCTTGTATCTTCGCCTCTAAAACTAATGAACACATCGTAGGTGAAACCAAGACAATCTTCTTCCTCACCATGTTTTCCCATGCTACAAACAAACCAAACCAAAACTAGACTAAGGGTAGTTTGATGAATTTAGTGTGCTATGATTAAATACAGTGTCTTACGCGGATAGACACTGTACAGTCGTACGAGTAAATGAAGCTTCGTGGAAGGTGGAGTTGACCACTTGGTCTTTGGAATATATTTATTTATTAGAAGTACCAAACATGATGGCCTACGATCCATTAAGTGTGGATGATGGGACCAAACTTCACGTGAAGATGTTTCAATGTGGTCCACAAACCAGTTTTCTACCCTCAATATGGTTTGAAATGTACGGATTTTGGATTACTGTGTAGAAAAATATTGATGTGTATTAAAATTAAATTTATAGTATTATTTTTCTATTTTATTGTTCAGGGTTAGGTTAAGGATAGAAATTTTTTAGAACGAAAGATGCTTGATCGAGAGTTGAGGTATTGTTTGCAAATAACGATGAAAGAAGAAATAGAAATAATACAGTCTCTTCAATTTTAAAATGAAGGACTCTTGAGAAAATACACTGATCAAGGCTAAATTCTCTTAAATTTTGAACTTGGGACACATCAGGCAATTCAGCAATAGATGGAACAAAGGAAGTTTATGTGTTAAATGCAGAAGAGTTCATCCAGAATTAGAATCCGCCACGTGATCCTATAAACGTATGACATTGCTGAGAACTTTAAGTCACTGTTTAAATATTTTACAACTTGTTCTTTACAAATGGCAGTTGAAGCTATGGGTTTAGTATTGATTTTATTCTTGTCAATAATATGTTTTACAGCTTAAAACCCTAAATACTAAAAATCTTTGTTCGAATTGATGATGTTTCTTCAATTTTAATCAGTTTAGCACTTTTATTTATTATTGTAATTAGGTCGAGCATCTCAGTACATTTTTTCCTCTAAAATGTTATCGAATTTTAAAAAAATTGTAGATTTGGGACTCAATTTGATTGGTGTTTGGATTTTAATGGCTGCTGCATGAATTTTATATTAATGTATTATTTTTACTTTTTTATCTATTTAATTATGAATTTTGTTTATTAACTCTTCTACAAAATTAAACTACAGAACTGCAGTTACGACAATTTGTGTTTTTAATTCACATAATGAATGATGAATGTAAAATTAAAACAAATAAAGGTAATTTTAATTACAATTAATAAAAAACCCCATATTGTTATTATTATTTGTATCAGCCACAAGTCAAATGTTAATGTTATGGCATTTATTCTTTTAGCTTTGGATAAAAAGCTGATCCTATCTTTCAATTAGCATTTGTTTTCTTACTTGTGTCGGCTTTTGATCAATTCTAATAATCATTCTTTTAGGTGATCTATCAGCTTTAATTAGCTAAAAAAGTGATACTGTCATCAGTTATAAAATTTCTAACATGCTTTTGCGTCTGAACAGTAATATGATTGGTGTCCCACACCAATTGGATACATATTCTTAAATGATATATATATCGACAAAGTGTTTAATTTAAAAAGATATTTTTTTTAAATATTTAATAATTTTAACAAGGTTTTAACATAATATATTAATATAATAATTTTTTAAAAATTTATTGTATAAGTTTTTATTATAATTATAGAAATAAGAAATAAATTTTATATTTAATTAAAAATATGTTTTTTTTTTACTTTTTAAATTTTAGACATTGTTTATAGATTTATTTATTTTCAAAAAAACATTCAAATTATATGGATTAGATTTATTTATTTTATATTTAGTTAACATTGTTTCTAGATACTTTTTAAATATATAAATCTTAATTATATAATAGATACCTTTCCAAGGTGATCACACATCATTACCAAAAAAAAGAACATTTCCTAAAAAAAAATTAACACACATAGAATACAATCTAACGACATCATTTTACATCTGATCTTAAACAAATACTCTAGCCAATGTTTTTATTATTAGCAACCATGTTAGTGGCACGTTCAGAAATTTCTCTGTCCATCTGTAGAGCAAGTAAGAGGGTTTGTGCTTCAAGAAGTCCTCCCCTCAGTCCATCCAAGTATATTGCACTCGTCACATCTTCAAACTCTTCTGATTTCTCGAACCCTTCAACCCCACCATCGTATAGCCTCCTTAATTCTTCACCTCTTCCTTTCAAAACACCAATAACCTTCTCATACTTTGCCACACGATCAACTTTCTCTTCTCTCTTCCCAACAAACTTATCATGTTCATTTTTGCAGGCTGTGTTCTCAGCATCATTTTCAAGTTTTGCAAATTTGTCACGCAAAGCTTGGTGTTCCTCCTTCAACTTCCAGAAGAGTTTACTCTTGACCTCGGCTTCCAAAGTACTTTGTTGCTTCATCATCATGCATATTTGCATCAGAGGGTCGTGAGGAGGATTCCATCTAGTCCAATCCAACCGTTTTGCTTCAGCAGGTGATCCAAAAGTTTCTTTAATCCCTTTCCTTTTTGCCACAGTATTAACTATTGCCCACATGTCCAAATCAGGAAACTTCAGCTTTGCTTCTAAGAGTCCACAGTAAATTCCATTTGTGTATGTCCTACTTTCAATCGATGTTTGCGCTTTCGCTTCAGGTTCCCATCTAACCCTATAACCCTTCTCCAAAGCAGCTCTTCTGGTTTCAACAATATCTAGAGAAGGAAATCTATTCTGTGCCTCAAGAAGTCCATCCGTCATTCCTTCATCAAACATCTCTCTCATTATTTCTTCCAGCTCAGGATCGTACCCTTCCTCTTCTTCCTCCTCACTTCCCATATGCCGAGAGGTTGAAGCTTCTTCTACATTATCCAGTTTCAATGGATCCTTTAGGACTACCAATGCCAAATCACCTTTGGAAATAACTTTAGGCTTTCCATCATCATTTTTTAGCGCATCTAGAAGCCACCTCAGATTGGAGTTTGGATCTTCTAAAGCTGATGACCCTTTTGATTTTAATGCATCCTCAGCATCCTGTGATATTCCCTTCAGTTGTCCCAAGACAATTTGCATGCAATCGTGTTTATCCATTCCTTCAAACCCCCCTCTTTCTTTGCTGTCCAGCCATTCCTTCAACGTCTTCTTAAATGATTCGTCCAGACCATGACTCTCTATGATCCTTTTATATTCCTCCATAGGATCTTCCCTAGGAACTATTTCCAATGGCATCTCGTCTGAATACTCGGGATCGGGAGAAGTGAATAGAAGATCCTTCATGTTGGTTCCGTCTTCATACACAAAAGCTCCCCAACCACTTACCATGAAGGACGAAGTGCCCTTATACGCAACCTGCACCAGATTCCACTCCTCCTCCAGAAGTGCCTCAAGGCCAAGCCACTCCTTCTCACTGAACAAAACTCGTAGATCACAGATCAAGACGTGTTCTGCTTCAATTCTGATGTTGCGACCTCTGCAAGGAACATATCGACCGTTGATAAGTAGACGCAGATCAACAAGGCGACGGCGAGCAAATTTGTCCCTTTCACTCTCATCTTGGAAGTGGAAGATCATGGCTAGAGCAACGTTAGGGAACTTGTGACGAACCCAGAAACGAGGATTCCTTTGGACCCCCACATAGTTAAACCATTCTGGAATCTCACTTGTAAATGGCATCACCACTTCTATTCCACGTACCCCTTTCTTCACCTATCAGATTATTATACAGTTTCAATTGTCACTTCTCTATGCATTTTAATAAATTTTATTCATTCACGAGTATGACTAAAAATAGTTTAAATACAAATATTTTACCATCATAACAATATAAACAAGTAAATTATTTAGGGTTTACGATTAAAAATGTCAATTCATATTTAAAAACGCATAGTTTAAAATCAAAGAAAAAAGAAGTATGAAATAATAATAATAATAATATTTTAAAAGTGTCCACAAATATTTGTTTTAGAAAATGTGCAAGGTATAAGATTTAATTTAAGCAAATAATGTCAAGATACCTGATACCATAACATGTCTGATGTCTCTCTCGTTAACTTGAAACAAAATCTTGCATCTACTTTCTGAACAGTAGATGGTAACTCTGCAATTTCTTCAAGGTAGTAACAATGGTGAACATCAAGAATTCTCAAGTTAGTGCACTCAGGAATTTTTTTAAGCTTCGTACATCCATTCAAATCGAGATTTGTCAAGTCACCACATTCCTTTATGCATGAAGGGATAGATTCAAAATTGTTCTCTGAAGCATTCAATTCTTCTAATTTTGGAAAGTAACAAAGAATTGCAAGAAGATCTTCATCAGACAAGTTATCATTTTCAACATTCAATGATTGTAATTTTGGACGAACATTGGCTTTTGAAGGGTGCTGCACCAAACTTTTGAAGGATTCTCGAAGTTTGGAGCATCCTTCGATTTTGAGGGAAACAACATTTGGCAACATGAATAAGTTGCTTGGTAGATATTTAAGTTCCCTGTTATTAGATATGTCTATACAAACAAGTCCAGTAAGTTTACCAATGGATTCTGGAAGCTCCTGAATAGCAGTATTTATCATATAAATCTTCAATGGCTTAGTCATTTCTTTCTCTATCTCTGGGAAGTGACCAAGGCTTTCACATAAATTAAGGTCAAAGACTTCTAAAGATGGTAGAAACATGCTGGACATCAAATTTTTGAGTTTTATGCATTCTGAGAAACTTAAATGTGCAAGCTTTTTCAGGAATCCAACTGATTCATGTACTGTAATTAGGTCTCTACAATGATCAAGTCTCAGTTCTCTTAGATTCTGAAGTTCGGACACATCGGGTATTTCAGTGATACATTGGCTATATGAAAAGTCCATATTGGTCAAGCATGGAAATTTCTGCCAAATAGAAAAAAAAAGTCAATAAAAATGATTATTTGCAGCATTTTGACCTATTAACTTATGAGAATAAATACGAAAATATGATGTATAATTGTACCTTGAATGGCTCTTCCAATGTTAGACGACTTCTATGCAAATTGAAAACAACGATTTTCTTTGGATGAAATTTTGCTGGGAAAGACTTTAAAGGATACTCTTCCCAGTCAAGCAGTCTTAAATGATTTGGTAAATGTTCAAGTTCAGATGAAAAGGATGTGTTTCGAACAATGAGAATTCTGAGCCATTTCATGTTCTTAAACTCAGTACCACTCCAATTTACTTCTTCTCGCTGAGGTGGATCAAGCATAATCCCTTGAATCTTATCAGTTCCCTTTAACACAAGTACGAAGAAGCAACATTAACTGGATATTATCATTAATATAAAATACTATAATGTATAAATCAAAAACAAAGATAGTAAAAGAGTAGGCGATTACATAATCATCGGATAGTATTTCAATAACATCTTCATGATTCCATATTCTGCTACGATCACCAGCATTTGATGCTTCCTGCTTAACAATCTCTCTACCCATATCTTGTATTAGATCATGCATCTTTAAGAAACCATACTCGATAGTTAAGAGAGATTTATTAACAAGCACTTTCATGTTTGATGTTGAACGAAATTCCTCGAGTATCTTTTTCACATATTCCATTCTCTCCCCTTTAAAGAAGCAAGCTATGTCCAAGAAAACTTGTTTGGCATCATTATCCAATCGATCGTAGCTTATTTTAAGCACATCTTGAATCTTTTTATTTGGAGTCTTCTCATATTCTTCCAATGCTTCTTCCCAAGCATCTAAACTATCCTCATGAAGAGTAGCTAAATCAGAGGCTATCACTTTCAAAGCCAGTGGAAGACCTTTGGCGTAATCTACGGCACGAACAGACACATCTTGAAAATCTGTTTTAGGATAACTTTGTCCGAAGGCATTCCAACAAAATAGCTCTAAAGAATGTTGGTCATCAAGCTCCTTCATTTCATAAATATTTTCAACTTTGTGAGCCATTAGCACATCTTTTTCCCTTGTTGTTATAATGATCCTACTACCTGAACCAAACCAATTACACCCTCCTGCCAACTTGTCTAACTCGTGTTTATCACCAACATCGTCAAGAACCAAAAGAACTTTCTTTCTGCGAAGCTTTCGTTCTATTTCCAGCATTCCTTTACTTGTACTTCCCAATTCAGTTTCCAACTCCTCTAACATCTCAGATAAAAGTGTCTTTTGTAGATCTTCCATGCCATTGATTCTGTTTGATTTTTCTCTAACATCAGCAAGAAAACTTGCAGCATCAAAGTGTTGCACAATTTTGTTATACAATGCTTTAGCAAGTTCCGTTTTTCCAATTCCACCAAGTCCATATATGCCCAACATTCTTACAGTGTTGTCATTAGGTTTCATGTCCAAAAGTGGCATAACCTCTTCTATGCAGGGCTCAAGTCCAACAGGGTTTTGTCCAATATATAAAGGTTTGGGAGGTAGATGTTCATGGACCTTCTCAACAATTTCTTCAATATCATGGCATTCATACCTATATGAAAAAGCAATAGAAGTTTTAGTCAAAGCAAAAAATTCGATAGTTTATAAAGAGAAATACCCAAATATAATATCAAATTCAAATAAAAAAATGGATTTATATCACTTTGGATTTGTTTAATAGTTTTTTAGTCTTTTAAATTAACTTTTGTATAATGTTCAGAATTATAATTTCATGACAGACAAAATCAATTAACACACTGAAAGAATCTAAAATTTAAATTCGTAGTCAAACCATTTAACATTTTATATACATTATTATAGTAAGATGTAGAATAATATATAAAAAATACTACTCATGATAAAAATAAATTAACATCCCATAATATTATAGTGTTGTCTACTGTATATAAACCGAAAACATGGTAGCTATCCAAGCATATATGCATATATGAAAGTTAAGTAAATTCAAATATTATTAGAAGAACTACGACACAACAAACAAGAGATCGTTTAGTATTGTGATAGTTTGAATGCATTACACATGACAAGAAATTCTGTCTACCATTTCACAACAAAATATATAGGTTGATACTATCATTTTATTCTGGAAGTAACAGAGGAAAAATTACTATTATTTTTTCTTTAAATCTATAAACAGATATTATAATTTTATTTCTTTCAGAAAAGCTACACTATTATATTTTTTTAAAAAAATTCATTTTAATTGTGGAATATTATATTCCTACTCTAATGCCTAACACACATGCTATCACTATATAATAAACTAATAAAGAACATACTGTATACAGTTGTGAAAATTGAGATATACAAATTTCTCCTTTCCATTTCTTTAGAGTGGTTTTCATTTCACATGCTATCACTATAATAAACTAATAAAGAGTGGTTTTATCCCATACTTTTGCATAAAAATATACATGGTTTTTCAAAATCTGGCATGAAATGAGTTGTTGTTGTACATACCCGGTGGTAATATGCTTCCCTGGGAAGTTAACTGCTTCAGACAAAGCTAACCTCCAAGCCTGCAGTCTCCGAGACTCTTTTCCAAATTTTTTTTCATGTGCCTTCATGTTTTCTCCGAACCTATTTTTCTCGTTCCGTATATCTGAGGGATCTACATGGTAAAACACTGGGTAAACAAGTTGCTTCTTCTCCCTCCTCTTGCTGCGTTCCATGATCCTAACAAGCTCATCCAGACACCATTTGGAAGATGCATAGTTCTCAGAAAACACAACGATGAAAATCCTAGATTCTTCAATGGCCCTGCACAGTGCAGGTGAAAGACTCTCCCCTATCCTCAGATTTTTGTCATCAACGAAACTGTTCATTCCCTTCCTCCCCAACTCTCTCCGGAGATGCCCTATGAAATTGTACCTTGTATCTTCGCCTCTAAAACTAATGAACACATCGTAGGTGAAACCAAGACACTCTTCTTCCTCACCATGGTTTCCCATGCTTCAAACAAACTAAACCAGAACTGGACTAAGGGTAGTTTGATGAATTTAGTGTGTTATGATTAAATACAGTGTCTTACGCGGACAGACACTGTGCAGTAGTACGAGTGAATGAAGCTTGGTGGAAGGTGGAGTTGACTACTTGGCCTTTGGAATATATTTATTTATCAGAAGATCTATTAAGTAAAGATGATGGGACCAGACTTCACGTGGGCATGTTTCGTTCTGGTCCACAAGTAACCAATGTGCTACCTTCAATGTGGTTTGAACTGTACGGGTTTTGGATTATTGTGTATAAAAATATAACATTGATATTGATGTGTATTAAAATTAAATTTATAGTATTATTTTTCTATTTTATTATTCAAAGTTAGGTTAAGGATAGAAATATTTTAGAACTAGTTTATTAAGTTTCCCCAAAAAAAGTAAAATATAGTGTAGAAAATATTTTTAAAGATGTCTTAACTTTGAAAAAAAAATGTCATTTTGGCTTCCTTGGCAAACAAGACGGCAGATAATTGGAAGTTCTAATAATTATATTCCCATCTTCTTTTTCTTTCGCTTTTTCTGCAAGGACCAACTCATCAACCTCTGCTTATTGTTATCTATTAAAAAGTTAACCATGAATAAGAAAACTAACAATTTAACAACTATGCCATATTATAATAATACTGATATGAGATAAAAAAACCTCGTACTAATTAAAAATGCACACGATCTAGAGAAATACAGACCAATCTCATTAGTTAGTGTGTATAAAACAGTGCCCAAAATTTTAGCAAGAAGAATGCAAAAGATATTGTACTGCAAAAGGTTATAGATCAAAAGCAAACAGCTTTTTTTAGAAGGTAGAGAGTTATTGGACTTTGTGGTGGTTGCCAATAAAATATAAGTCGAAATGAAACGAAAAAAGAACAAATGTCTAGTAGCAAAAATTGATCTTGACGTAACTTATAACAGGTCAGTTGGAAATATCTAACTTATATGATGGAGAAACTAGGTTTATCTAGAAAATGAATAAAGTGGATCAACGAATGTTTAAGGTCATCAATTATGTTAATTATTGAAAATAGAAGCTCCACAAAAGATTTTAACCTGGAAAAATGTCTTAGTCAAGGAGGTTCACTTGTGTTGTTTCTTTTTCTAATAGTTGCATAGGGTTTGGTGGAGGTTGTGAGATAGACTCAGAAGAAAGACCTCTTAGAAGGAGTGAAAGTGGAGAAGAAGGAAAGTAAATGTGAATGATACGATATGCAAGACGAGTAATCAAAATGTTATTGTTATTAAGAGTTTTGAGATTATTTTGGAGTTGAAAGTAAATTATCGAAAAAGTAAGATTAGGGATTCAGGTGTAGATATATTAGATAAGATAAGATTTGCAATATCTTCCATTTTTTTATCGTATTTAGGTGTAACCATAGATAGTAATCATAGGAGAATCTTTTATATCGACTATCTTTTAACAATATTATAAGTGTATTTTATTTATCATATTAATTATAATATAATATAAAAAAATATTAATGAGTTAAATAAAAATTTTATTTGATTATATGTTTAAAATTATCAATATATCAATTCCTTTTACCACGGCCATTGGTAGTCAAGATAACCATGATGTTAGATTTTATAGATTTTATTTAATGAATCTGTTAAAAATTTGAAGGCTATATAAAATGTTAATAGTTGTTTTTATTTAAGGAAGTCTCCTAAGTGGAATTATTATTATTATTACATTATTATATAAATATATAAACTTTATTTTGTAACATTTAAAAACTATCTTATGTAGTACCTAGCTAAACAAAATTGGTGTTTCTATCTCTACAGTTGCTTAATTTACTTTTATTTTACAGATTAAATTATCTATTTTAACATCTTTATAAATTTTTTAGTTTTAGTTTGATCTCTAGCGTTAAAAATCGTTAATGATAAACGATTTTACCCTAATAATGTTGGTGTTGTATAACCATTATTTACAGATTATTGCTTGGTAGATATGTAAGCTCTCTGTTATTTGATGTCCACAAAAATAAGCCCAGTAAGATTACTAATGGACTCGGGAAGCTCTTGAATATTGAATAGCAGTATTTATCATATAATTTTTTAATGAGTTAGTCATTTCTTGTATTATCTCTAGGAAGTATTAAACATTTTATTAATATGATTGATTACATAAAAAAATATAATCATTTATATCATAAGTAATTTATTCATATTTATCGCATAATTTATTATATTTTTATATGTGATAAATTATGTATAATTTTTTCATAAAAGTTTATCGTGTTAACTCAGTTTTATTCTTTTAATTTTTTTTCTTTTTTCTTATTTTGGCAAAAGCACTAGATTAGTGCAATTTTTTTTTTCGTATTTAGAAAAGTAGTGTACAAAATTTCTTTTTACTAAATTAATCATACATAAGTACCATTTTGATTCAATCAATTGAATACAGAAACACGAAAAAAAAAAGTTTTACATCACTTTTATAAATACCAAAAAAAATTCATCAGTTTAGTGCTTTTTGTCCTTTTATTTTACGTGTTTAATCCTTACTTTTGTAACTTCAAACTTTTATAAATACCAAAAAAAAAGTCTGCAGCAAAAGAAACAAAAGTGATGTTGATGGGTACAGCTCTTGAGAAAACAGGACATAGTTTATAAGAGTTATTTACGTAATTTAAATCAAACAATGTTGTGCATGGACAACACTTGTCAATAATAAAAATGATGTCAGAAATGACGGTGGGAGAATCACTTATTAATTTTTAATAACAAAAGATGAAGAGAAATAACAAAAAAAACAAAAACACTTGGATGATTAGATTAAGTGGTATTTGTATTTTACTTACCAAAGAAAATATTAAGTGCCGAACGCAGAGAACACTGGCTGAGTTTCCAAAGTTCTTTAATCTTGGCAACATATTTGGTTGCTTTATAAATATTATGTGGTCCTTTTCGATGGAGAAGTTGTCTTGCATCTACGTCTCTACCAACTTACACATGCAGTCTTTATTAAAAAAAAAATTGTTGTTTAGCCATTCATTATTATCTTACCACCATCACTTCCTCTCTCCCATGATAATGGTATTTCAATATTTTATTTTTTATATAAATTGTGGACACTAATAACTAAGTTGTCTCCTTCAAATAATAGGTAAGAATATAAATCACGTTTATATTACTTGAAATTTTAAAATACATATTTACATCATCATGTGTATTTGTAATAAAATGCCAAACAAAGGAGATTCAGTTCCGGAGGAAAAGATGACCTCCCATTTCCTCTGGTTCAAAATAAATATTAATCTTTAGCATATTTTTGTGCAAGAGATTGAATAATTTAATTACAGAAAACAAATTTCATTTATGTTTTATCTCGATTAATAGGTGGAAAACGAAGAAGTAAAGAAAAGTAAAAAGATTATCACATTTTTAAAATGTGGATACACCATTGGATTTTAAATGTATTGCCTAAATTAAAAAAAATATTAATTATATTTTTTATGTTTAAATGTAGTTGTATGGAATGCCTTACAAACTATTTTCTACTATGTAAATTTTCTTCTCATAACAAAAAAAAACTGTTGTCTAAAATAAAAACCTAAACATATTCAATTCCAAATACTAGACAACACTTAAAAAAAGTAATTGTGTAAGTATATATTATAAATAAAACTGTCACATAACTTCTAAAACATGACATCTTATAAACCAATTTTTTTTAAAAAAATAAAAAATTACTACCTCAGAAAAAACCATAACCAACAATAAAGCATGATTGCATAGAACTGAAAATTAATTTTTAAACTATTACACATTTATTTAATTCAGAAAACATTTGTTCTCTAACGAGATTTTCTGGTTTACACTGCAGACATTATTCATAACTTGGTAAAAGTACATTTATTCCTCAGTTTGATTATACTAAATGCAGTGTCTATATGAAGTGCATTCTGGAACTAGATTGGAGGTTGGTAGAGTTGGATAACCTTCTTCCATGATGGTCTGCTGCTAATGTCATCCCACCAATCACTCACATGCTTCCTATCTTTTATCAGATACCCTTTATTCAATTTGTTCACAATATAGTCTGTGAATGGAAGGTGACTTATATCAGCAAGACTGAAGAAATCACCAGCCAAATACTTGCTCTTTGACAGCCTCTCCTCATAAACATCCAACACCTTCAACAGCTTTGCTTCACTTTCCTCAGCCACCTTTGGATCTTGAGTGATGCCAAGTATTGAACCAAACAAAAGATGCACTCCCAAGTCATAGGCCAGTGGGTGAAAGTTATGTGCTTCAACATCTAGCCATTGTTCCACAAGACCCCTCTCTTCTACTGTCCTCCCCAACAGCTCAACCCCTTGAGATCTGTATTTTTCTGAATAAAACCTCATTATAGCACGAGATTCTGCAGAAACAGATGAAAGCAGACAAAAGGTGGTACCAGTAAGAGAAGAAACAGTAACTGAGAAACAAAATATGAAGAAAAGAACAAAAGTTTATAGGAGTTGAAACTTGAGAGTGTAACCATATAAGGTGTAGTCTCCATCTTGGATGACAGGAACAACTCCAAAGGGCTGCAGGTATGAGGAACAAAGAAGATGAATAAGAAGATAAAGAATGAAGTAATCTTAAAGAGTGATAACCCTAAGGAATAAAAAAAGAGTTGAACCTGTAACTTGAGGAACTCAGGGTCCTTGTGCTCCCCGTTGGCGAGATCAACTGGGATAACCTCAAATTCAACTTCCTTCTCAAGGAGACATACCAGCACCCGCTTAGTGGAAGCACAGTGAGGACCGTACACCTTCACTACCATTGTTTGATTCTCTTCAGAAACCCTTCAGGAAGAATGAAGTGAAAGAGCCAAACACAACTTTTTTTGCTTCCTAGTAACAGTTCTTATGGTTGTAAATGGATTTGGAATGGTAGGATATGATAAAAGATTCCGTGTTGAATTATATAGAATTTTTTTATTAAGTTTAGTTGGTAAAAGATACTTTCGGAACTGTATTAAAGGAGATCCAACCACCAGTCAATCTATAACCCTCAATACTTTACAAGGGTTGTGCGCTAAGAGTCAATTAGAGGAAGCATTCGAACTGTTTTTTTTGGAGAGACAAGAGGACGAAAGGATCCAGGTTGAGGTCCCAGACTCGGTAAATGACTCACTTCACATTGTTTTTAAAGCTATTCCCACATTTGACAGTGTGATATAATAAAAAAATATTTTAATAAGTTTTGGGACTTAAAGTAATTATGAAGATCTTTTAAATACATGAGCGTGATCTTTAAGTAAATTTATCTGTGTTGATATGTAGTTTATTAATAAGTATTTTTAGATTTATCATATTTTCATAAAATTATTGTAAAATTTTTTTAAAATATATGATATATACAGTAAGATAGTTTTTTCTGTTTTGGTATATGTTTTGTTAAGAAAGACTATTAAATTAATGTTATAAATATGAAAAGTATGAATTTTATGTGTTTTTGTTCTTATTTTAAAAAAATATAGTTAAGATAATTTTTTCTATTTTGATATATAAGTAGTTGATAAGTACTTTGAATTCGTCTAACAGATATGAAAAAAAATATCGTATATTTATATTTTCTCTCATTTTGAAATGTGAATAATTTTTTTTTATGCGACAGTGTCAAATAGGATATAATAACACGTAAAGGTATCAAACTATCATCGTCCTAAGAATTATGACAAGTAACAAATTGCATATATGACAAAAAAATATTGTGTATATGATAAAAAGTAAATATGTAAATTTAAGACTTTAAAGATAATCAAAGATAAACTTAACACAAAAATTTAAATTTCAAAATAATGAATAAATTGGGTTGTGAAATAGTATAACGATTGTGGTAACAATTATAATTATTAATTAATTTAAAATTAAGATGAAAAATAATATAAAAATAATAAATTATTTTATTTTTATAATAAATTTAAATTGGGAAAATTATAAAATTATTGTTTTTATTAAATTTTATATTTTTAATTTGAAAAAGAAATATCTAAATAATTAATAGTAAAAATAAAATAAAATTGTTGAAGTATTTTTTATGAATAAATATTAATTAAGTGGTTTAATATTATTATTAAAATATAAATAATCATATTATTAAATGGTTTAATATTAAAAAATAGAAATAATAATATTATTATTAATAATATTCATAAAATACTTATTTAATATAAAATTATCCTTATATTTCTGATGTATTTTTTTAAAGTTTTTACATATATAATATTTAATTATTAATTGTTTCTATCTAAAAAAACAAAAATAAAAAAAAAATCATCTAACTCTATTTTTTTAGAACCCACGAACAAAATAAAAAAAGTTATTTTTTTTACACAGTGATCTTTATCAAACAGTTATTTACTACTTAAAATTGTCAAATCCATTCAATTTATCCTAAGTCATAATTGGATTGATCTGGATGGACTTGAATGAAGGTTTACAATTTTTTATTAAAAATTATAATTTTAAAGTACTTGTCTGTATTCTAAACCTATGTAAATGGTATAAACCTATGTAAAAATTATAATTTATTTAAAATATATCATTATTTATATAGTAAATATTGATTATATAAGTGATTATATTTTATATAATAAATTTTATACTATTTAAGTGAAAATATTTTTTTAACTTTTTTCTATTTCTTATTTTACGTGTTTTAGTGAATAAAAGTGTGCAGCAAAGAAACAAAAGTGATATCTCGCGGTGGATGCCACGTTTGGAAAAATAGGAGATGATTTATGATATTTATTTATGTAATTTGAATGAAAGAATGTTGTGCATGGACAACACTTGGCAATAGAATGGTAACATGATTTCGAAAATGGAGGGTGGAGAAGCACTTATTAATTCTTAATAAATGAAAATACTAGGTTCAAAGCATATATATATATATATATATATATATATATATATATATATATATATATATATATATATATATATATATATATATATATATATATATATGTATATATATATATGTATATATGTATATATATGTATATATATATAGAAAATTAGGTAATATTTTGCAATTATTTATATATATTAATATTTAGTGATATCTTCAACGTACTTTTTTTTTTCTCAAAATGATTAATCTCACAATGATAAATCCTTAATGTATTTTACTATTTTGTTAGAAAATAATATTTAAACTTAGCTTATTTTACAAAACTATTTTAATAAAATGAAATTTACATTTGTTTATATATTATGATTCAACTGTATTTTTATTTTAGCAAGACATTTATTTGCTTGATAAAGATTTTATGCTGTCCTTTTCCATTTTGAAGTTCTCTTCCGTCTTGGTTTTTGGGAACTCACTTACATGCCGTCTTTAATAACAATGGTAGTTTAGGAATCCATGATTACCACTATTACTTCCTCTATCCATAATAATGGTATTTCGAGATTTTGTGTTATATAAATTATGGACAAAAATAACTAAGTTATCACCTTTAAATAATTAATAATAAAAATTTATATTTTCTTAATATTTTAAAATACATATGTATAGTGTTGAATGGATAAAAATAATAGAAAAATAATTAAAAATTGAAGATTCTTGAATTAATTTAGATTTTCTTTTCAAAATCGAGCCGTTCATATCAGTTTACTGTATGATACTCGAAATTGGTCAAAGTCAAACTCAATAAATTATTTAAATATTATTATGTTACTTATTATTTCAATTATATATAATAAAAAATTAAAATATATTTAATGTAAGAAAGAATTGTAACGATGATGTAAACGTTACATTATTAACTCTAAAATATAAAAATGATAAGGTAAAATTAAATATTAGTGGAGGAGAATAATAAAAAGGAATTTTTTTATATTTATGTTTTAAGTTTCATTTTATATTGTAGATATGTGTATGGACTTTTGTTATACTGTGGTATACTGTTGATGCCATAATATTGTTCATATTTTCTTATAGTTCTTTTGTTGGTAAAAAAGAAAAAGAATTACTAATATATATATATATATATATATATTATTTAATATTGTACACAATATTAATAAATTATTTAATATTATACATAAATATAATAGAATACAAATACTTAACTATAATGGAATAGAAGATAAAAC